>Ga0209367_1001832_pt1 | contig 27117 bp, 15 predicted proteins | sample WorMetLIZISLAND2_FD_187412 | JGI IMG/M metagenome (GOLD analysis project Ga0209367, IMG submission 187412) | Marine gutless worms symbiont microbial communities from Max Planck institute for Marine Microbiology, Germany - Olavius geniculatus... ... | reverse complement strand
TCTAAAGGGTGCTGCGCCCCCAAATTTTTACACGCGCTAGAGAATTACCAAGTCTTACTAGCGCACCCCCCCACCGGGGACGGGGGCCCCCCTTACAACTTTTTTCAAAGGGGGATCAAAAATTGGCTTAAAATGCAATAAATTAGCACTTATAACTTCGGAGTTAAGGGGTGTAGCCCGACGAAACTTTGGCACTTGACGTGTCTCTAGGTGGGGGTTTTAACGCAAGTACAAATTTTGGGGGCACCGCCCCCTTAAAATTTGGGAGGGCAAAAAACGTCCAAAATTTAGTACGTTTTACGACAACTTTCGAGTTTGAACGCAAATATCTCTAAACTGGATAGAGATATCGACATAATCTGAACGGCGTTATCAAATACGGTTAATTTCGCGTTGAACAAAAAAAAATTTGTGAACTTCCGTCCACTACGAACCAAGTTATAGGCGCTAATGTTGACCTACCCTAAGTCGCATTTTTCGGAAAACCATATTTCGGCCCCTAGCGGGTGCAGCGCCCCCAAATTTTTACACGCGCTAGAGAATCACCAAGTTTTACTAGCGCACCCCCCACCGGGGACGGAGGCCCCCCTTACAACTTTTTTCAAAGGGGAGTCACAAATTGGATTAAAATGTAATAAATCAGCGCGTATAACTTCGGAGTTAGGGCGTGTAGAAAGGGGAAGAAAAAAGGGGAAGAGAAAAAAGAAAGAAAAGGGGGAAAGGGAAGGGAAAGGAAAAGGGGGAAGAGTAAAAGAAAGGGAAAAACGAAGGGAAAGGGGAAGGGATATGAAAAGGAAAAGGGGATGGAAAAGGAAAGGGAAAGGGAAAGAAAAATGGAGAAGGGGAAAGAGGAAAGGAAAAGGAAAAGGAAAAAGGTAGGTGGAAAGAAGATAGCTTATGAAATGTAGGACGCACGAACGCACGGACGCACGGACACAAAGGTGATTTTATACTCTGTCCAATGCTATGCATTGCATTAGACAGACAATAAAGTTACGGCATTGGCGCTTTACACTTACAGAAATAAATGAGTCGTCAGCCAGACGTGTCAAAAATACATGTAAATGCAAAGAGTTCCGTCACAAAGCCCAGCTTTCAATGGTAGTTGATGGACAAAATTTGGACATTGCTGCGACACTATTTCAACAACTTGTTCTTTGCAGCAACATGCAGTTGCTACAGCAATTTTGCATCATTTGATCATGTCTCAACTTTGCTTTTATATTTCTGTGATGAAATTCAACAGGTCCCACAACAACTCAGCCTTCCATCTCTCCGGGATAGATAAATCGAATACTGGCCTGCTTGGCTGAAGTCAAGGCGGGGCGCGTTAGTGTGTGTCGGGTGCATGCAAGGTACAAGGTAACACTATTCCATACCGGTATGATAGGTAACTCTAGAATAGATTTTCCATGAACAGCTATTCCATCTTCTAGCACATGAGCGGAATGATTATAAAAGCAGGTAAAGCTGCTTTTTTGGTGATTACCTTGAGTGTCGGTCGGTCGAGCGAAGTGGCAGAATGCGGCGATGACGAATGCAATGAGATGATGACGCGGAGGTTGAGATGATCTATAGTCGACGTTCTTCTGATGACGCAGTTGAGTGGACTTCATCTCAGCCGAGTTGTCAGTCTCTGACGCCGCTACGTCTGCCGCCGACATTCTAGTGCCTGTGCTGACCGCCGGTGAGGTCTCATGTACGTGTCGGTGATAGTCTACAGTCTGTAATGTTGATACTTCGCTCTGCACAGCAGCTCCAAGACACGCTTTCTAAACAATAGGTAACCTGGTGATGCGATGTTGGATCTTACTGAAACAACAAAAAATGAAGATCTTTTAGTTGTTCGAAATCTGATGAGATACCCACTTCTAGTTCTAGTCGACTTCGCTGTAGAGAAAGGGAGAGAAAGTACCTTTGCGTCTATATAACGATGTCGGGTTGGATGTTTCTGAGGCGAGGACTTAGGTGCGGCGGTAACGTAGGATATCTTGCTCTTCGGTCTGATACTGTCCTGTGCTTGTCAACACCAGTGCAAGTGACTGCCTGGAAAGACTTTCCTCCGAAATGAAATGTGTCTCTACTTTCTACTACTGTCTCATACTCACTCACTCACTCACTCACTGATACTGCTGTCTGCATCTGTGTCTGCAAGTGAAGTCGAGAGAGCTTCGTTCGTGCTGGCACTTGCGGCGCGCGAACAACACGAGTCTATAGCTATAGCAACAGGGCGACGTTGCCGACTTGACAACAGCGCTGCTACTGATGACTGGCGGCGACTGTCAGCTGTCTTCACGTAGAGCGGATGGATCGTTCGCACCGACGCAGCAGCAGCAGTAGCAGTAGCTAACGACCTGACACTTCGCGCATCCTCCAGCCGGCAACGAACTCCCAAGCAGTCTAGATGACAAATTCCAAATATAGTTACCCCTCTAAAACACAATTTTCTTTTAAAAAATATGCCAGTTTGCTGTATGGGAAATACCCCCAGACCAAGCCGCATTGTAACACGCAAACGACGGACGAACGTTTTTGTTTTTTTTACAGACGAAATACAGGATAGGCCTATGTGTCATCATTGTCGATGATCTTCTATAGGTGGCTTGGTGGCTCAACGGTTAGGGCGTTGGATACGAGATCGAAAGGTCCACGGTTCAATTCCCAGCTGGTGCACTACCAAGTAACAACTCTGGGCAAGTTGTTCACACCTACACATTGTACCTGCCTGTGTAGGTGCAGGGCAGGTGGTCTAGTGGTTGGTGTCGACTCGTAACTTTCACGTTATGGTTTGATTCTTACTGCCGGTCATTTGCAAGCAACCTTGAGCAAGTTGCTAACCTACTTTGTGCTCAGGCCAACTCAGCCTCTTACCCTCCGTGAGACGGGAAATGAGTAGTGGCTTACGAGCTACGGGGTGAAGTCCTAGTGTGGCTGATTGAAACAGTGGCATGTCTGCTAACTGCAAACCGCGGGTCTACTTGTTTGTTAACGCGGGCAACGGATGGCCGCATAGTGCGCTGCGGTATCATTAGCTCATGCCAATCAGCTGCCACTTCCGAGATTGTCAAAGCGCTTCTAGCCACGAGTTCGTCTCATGTAAGAAGCGCTATAGCAAGTACTAAACTTTACTATAGCGGGGAGAGAAATTTTGCAAATTATGTTTGGAGGTTTCTGTTCCGAGGGGATTTGTTCGTTTCCTGGATGACATCACGATCACGACGTCGTCGTATTGAAGCTTTTTAATTCATCCGCCCTCCTCCCTCCGCATTCTATCGCTGCATGCCCCGTTACTGTTCAAACCTCTTGGGTGGCAGAAACAGGTTTTTGCTGTGATAATAATGCATTGGCTCTCTTGATAGAGTTAATTACAATAATTGTTTAATTATAATCTGTGTCGTTGCTAGGCTGGCTCGTGTGAAAATCTGTCGCGGTTGTGCCATTGTGAACTATTAATTGCACTGCCTGCCAACCATAGCTCAAACGTACGCGCACGATACAGCTTAATAGAATACAATAAAGTTCCATGGCGTATTTTTAAAAATATAAAATTCGCGTAGGGCCTATAATGCTCGACGATTGCTCGTGTTCTATTTCAAATGGCCTGACGCTTTGGCCTTGTGGTCTTATCGGTATTCAGTATCGGTGTAATCTCAATAATTTTCCAGCAAATACAAGAAATATGCCGAAGCTGAAGCCTTCCAAAATCCCAGTAGAATGTACAGCGAACATACGGCAAATGCGCATTATTTTCGCAAACGAATAGCGGAGAAATCTTACGTCCAATTTTTGTCATCGGCATTATGCTATAGGCTACGTACGCTACGTATACACAAAAATAATAGCTTACGGACAGATTGAAAACCTATGCACATTCTTCAAAAACGGAATGAATGCGATATGCATAGGCCTATACGCTCGAGCTATGTCGACTCATCGCCTCCAGATAATTGCTGCATCTTGTCTTACTGCTGCAGATTGCAGTGCGTAATTCAATGAACAGAGGCATCAGCAGCAGCAGCAGCAGCCATGCTAAATATTTCATGTCAAATTAATTGCACGCGAGCAAAATACTTGGAACAACGTAGCATCAACATTCTGTATCCTAGACTTCAGTTGTAGCTGCGCCTCATTATAATAGTTTGTTTGATACGAGGTTACGATGATGTCGAATATATTATGGTCCCGATTGGTTTGTCGAAATTATCGGCTTTATTCATGTTCACGGTCGTGATTACGCATATCTAAAATTTATTGCGTCGCGCAACCTTGCACAAATTGCACAATGCCTGGTTTGCTTGCCTTAAGTTACTCCTAGTTCCAAGGTAGGCCTAGGTCGCAGGCTTTTACCGGAAATTTTTTCTGGTCTCGCATTGTGTTCGAAATATTCCAACCTCCCGCAGAGACGGTAAGTCAAAACACCTTGCAATATTAAAAACATTTTGCATGCATAGGCCTAAACGCGCCATAACTGCTTAGGCCTAATCTCTAGAGTGACAGTGAATAAAAATTCAATTAATGTCGAGGAGCTAGAGAGAATTATATTCAGCGTATACGGCGTGTGTGTAGCATGTGGCTGTTGACAGAAGTGCACATCGGCTAGTCGTACGGTGGGTGTATGTGTGGTCACTGACGGGTGTGTGGTTCAGTCTACCCGCGGTGCCACAGAGCTCTCTGTGCAGTGCCAGTAAATCTCGCCGCGGCGCCGCCTGCCCGGCAGCCAGTCGCATCAAGTGCCTCGTCGTCGTAAATCGCTCGCCAATAACTGTATTTGGACCCCATGGACACCGACGACGACGACGACGCGTTACGACGACACATCTGCTAGCGGCCAGGCCTGCAGCACTGTGACGAATTGATCGACCCTCTCTGCCTCTCTGTCTCCCGGCCCGACTCAACTCTGGTGCTGGGCATGTCGGCGAACGTTGAATTCGATCACGTTCACGGTTCGATTCAGTTTAACTACACCGCCGTTCTGTGAGCCGTATTACGTATCTTGCCCGTCCGTCTGTTCGTCTCTCTGACTGTTTGTCTCTCTGTCCCGCACAGAATTTTGACTAGACAATAAAAACGCGTAGAAAAAATTGGCGTAGGTCTTATCGCCCTTCAGACTGGCTTATGCTGTTTTTATTTGTACATTTTCTGTCTGTCTGTCAGTTTATTTCTTTTTGTCGGCTCATCACGTTTTACTGCATTTTATCTTAAGCCATTCTGGTATCACGTGGCTTTGTACTATCGCATTGTATGACCACGGCCGTTGGCGAATAAAGGTGCTCAATTCTCGGTTTAAACGGTCAAAGTCAACGGACATTAAACTTTGACAAAAACGCGTCGCATATTTAAAGTATACAATCTGTTGGTGGATAATACGTCGGCCAGTCGCCTCAGCCGCGTCGGGCGGCTCCAGCGCCGACTGCAAACTAGGCTTAACAGGCGCTTGAGACATTCGACAACGGCACGTGTCGACACCATATGTAGGCCTACGTCCATGTCTTCAATTCACTTGCTTGACGACAGGCTGCATCATAATCAGGTACGTCTATGCGTCGCTGCAGTAATAGCTAAAGACAGTCGACACAAGTCTATAAGAGAAAGAAATGGCAAGTTCTGCAGACACGCTGGCAGCAAAGTTGAGTTACAAGTTCAAAACTGACACACCGTGAAATCGAATCAGTTAGTTCGTCAATACGAAATTTCGAGCGTGCATGCAGCCCTAGCGAGCGGCAATGCCACCGCGGACCGCGAGACAGATGAGGCCACAGATAGTGATAGAGAAAAAGAGAAATGGCCGGCCATGAGAGGAAGTTGTGCATACCAACTAGATCAATTCATTCATTCATTCGCACACACAGACGGACGGACAGACAGACAACACATCTCATCCGTCCCGCGCGATTAATTGTCGCCGTCCGGCGTTTCTCTGTCCAGTCCGACCGATGTCCGCACATTACTCCTCCTAGGCAAACCCTCTTTTGCCTAAAGGGTAAAACATAACCTCCCCAGGAGAACCCACTGGGTACATTATAGTTAGCATAATTGGTTTATTTTATATATAGCAGTTAGAGGCTAGAATCGTAGCATGGTTACTGCAGGGTCAGATGAGGGGTTGTAGCGTAGTGCTAGGGGGTGTTTTACCATGTCGGTAGAAAGGGGTTTTTAACCTAGGAGGCGTTATACAAAGGAGGATCTCTTTTTCGTTCAGTCTTACCGACTGCTCATAAACCCACAACTCGTGCCCTGCACGTCGGTCCTAGGTCCTGACGCTGGCCGAATAGAAATCATCGCACATTGAATCTCCTCTATGCCTGGCGGCGGTAGACTTTCCTTTCCGTTCTCTTCCTCCCGCAGTCTCGAATTTGATTCTCCACGGGGACGTAATTTGTTGGTATTCGCGCGACGAGTATGTGCAGAGATTTAATAATCCGGTGGCAGCAGACTCGAAAGAGAGAAGAGTATTTGAAATATTCATGATCATACGTATTAATTATATACATTGTGTCCGGGAAAAAGTAACCCCCTAGACATCGTACAATAAAAATATCAAATTTAAACCAATTTAAATACAATTTCGTACGGTTAATCCGCAATAAATTACTAAAAAGATCACCAATTTTTGTACAAAAATGTTATTCTAGAGTTACCAATATGGCGTTACATAAGTAAACCTTGCGGTTACTATACAATTTTGTAACTTTAACAACAATTACCCAATTTTAGCGAAATTATGCGTCAATAATGCGCCATCTATTAACAATCAAAGTTCCAAATTTCAGTTTAATCCGCTGAAGCGAACAATAATTATAGTGGTTTATGTGAGGTGACTCCAAAACACTTCAGTTTCAGGTTTTTTGTGGATTACGTCATACATAAAAGACCTGAAACTGAAGTGTTTCGGGGTGACCTTACAAACGTTGCTGTAACTATTTTTTACTTTAACAAATTTACTTGAAATTTCGCACTTTCATTGCCGATCGTACGTTAACCGCAGGGTTAACTTATGTAACGCCATATTGGTAACGGTGATATTTTGTTATCGATATTCAACAATTCGTAACTCCGCTCAAAAATAATATTTTTAAACGAAACTTGGTGATCTCTTTAGCAATATATTGGGGATTAATTGTATGAAATTTCATTTGAGTTCGTTTAGATTTGACATTTTTATTGTACGATGCCTAGAAAGTTCCTTTTTTCCAAACACAATGTATATAAAGACCTAGATGTATATGCATACAGTATGTACAGTCAGGGGGTCACCATAATAAGGCATACATACATGTACGTGTGACTTTTGTCTGAAGTTAATATTTAATATGCATAAAAACGAAAAGACAAAGTCAGAATGCAGCTCAATTATTAGTCCTACTTTTTCTGAGTGAATATGACTATAGGTCTAATCAATTAATCCACCAAGTCGAGAGGCAAAGCATGCGTCTTGATGCTTGGCAGTTTAAACGAATTATTTTACAAAATTATGTTTTAACCTTTATGCATCTAGCACCGGCACATGATGTAGCAACATTGAGTACCCGGCCGCATCAGTAGAACAATTGTAGTTTTCCCTCCCAAAAAATCACACTTGCGAAATTTTTTAACGATTTTAATTCATCACAAAACTTTCGATGAACACTGCACGCCGAGACAAATGCATGAAATTTTGCGTCTCTATACTCGTAGTCTCGTACCGTAAGCTACACGTAATCTTGATGACTGAGCGGTCGTAGCTTGCAGTTAGCAGTTATCTCTTCTCTGTACTTTGCGCCGCGTCTACGCCGCTTAGAACCACCAAGCCGTTTGATCCTCGTCGCCGTCCACATGCTTTAGTTCCCGACGCTTCATCACAGAGGCTATCTCTAGCTTTCAATTAATTGACTGTCACTCATCTGACTTGGCTCCACCTACAGTGAATCGCCTCTGAATCAATAGGTCGCAGCACAAACGGTTTGAGAGGGTAGAACAGAATAGGCCTAGGCCATGTTTTTAATATCAGAACAATCGGAGTTTTAACCAGTAATTCGAGCAAAGCTCATGAGACGCGCGACAGCCTTAGCAGTTCCTCTTCGCAGGTTGTCCAGGTTTATCTCCAGCCATTTCAATGCAATTCACTCTTAAAATGTGTGTCACAGGCCAAAATCGCCAACAATTCACAAAACCCCCTTTTTGGGGGTTAAAGATTATTCAAGGTCATCGATGTTAATAAATTTTAAAAGCCCGTCACCAGTGCTTGTATATTTTGTGCAGCATGTCTGCACCTATATGCAACAGTTTTCACACTAAACGAGCCAACAGCGATAAAATAACGTCTTTTTAGGGAGGTACCCTCTTTGACGCCCTCGTTCGAGGAGTATCTTCTCACCCAGGGTCACGAAATTTTTCAAGATAAACTAGAGTCCTTGGGGCAGCATACAGTGAAGATTCCATATTTCTATGTGTCGCCATTTTGATACAGTGCCAGGGTGTGACAGACGGACGGACAGACTGACAGACGCCTGGACGATGGCTAAGACACGCGACGCATTACATGCTGTCGCGCGTAAAATGTAGGCAATTCGCTGTGGTTTGTAACTATTGTCGAGTTACACTACTGTGAATAAGTGGGCCTAAGCCACAGAGTTTGTCATACATCGAACACTGACAGATATGTGTTTCACTAAGAACTTTACGTAACACTCGTGTCAGTTTTTGTACTCGTATTACACACCGTCTCTCAAAAAACCAAGCCACTTTTATTTTTTGAAAGCTCTGTAAAATGTTGATCCAATTATAATAATTTTTGGCACGCAACGTCACAAAGAAACTAGACGTAAGCAACGATAGTTTTGCCCACTTCACCTTAATCCTGTTGCTACACTACCTTGTGAAATGCAGAAGTCGTATTGTGGTCGTTTACATATTACAACGACGAATTCATAACGGGTACCCTAGAGCGCATGTGTCGGCTCAGACAATGACTGATACCACAAAATCATTATAAATCTGTTACATTATTAACACTAATCGGACGGACGAACACTAAACACTAATAATGCATTTTAAAATGGTACATCGACAAACTGAAAACTGAAATGACGCATCAACAGCGAAAGAGCTCTTATTGAACGTGCTGTTGGCGAGTGGCGTCAACGTCTACCCTTCCCTTGCATTCGTGCTGGAGAGGGACTTTTTGAGCACATGCTGTAATAAGGATCATGTGATGTTACATGTAGCTATAACTTTTTGAGAGACGATAATTGCCAGTCGTGTTTGTCGCTATTCAGTTAATCATTTCTGAACCGACGCATGCGTTACCCACTATGAATTCATTCTTGTAAACGGCCAAACTACGACTTTTACATTTCACAAGGTAGTGCAGTGACAGTATTAAGGTGAGATGGAAAAAACTAAAATCAATCACATCAAGTTTTTTTGCGATCTTGCATGCCAAACATTATTAAAATTGGCCAGTGTTTCACAGAGCTGTTCAAAAAATTAAAAGTGGCTTGGCTTTTTGGGGTCGCGCCGTTGGCGGAACTTACATTGGTTATCTAATGTATGCCGATGATTTGGTGCTTCTGTCAGCTTCTGCATCTGATGTATGTGAACAAGACATGTCTTGATGTGAAGTTTAATACCAGTAAATCTATAGTTCTGAGAATTGGTAGAGGCCGCAAAAGGAGCGTAACAATATAAAGCTGTATAGAGTTGACTTGCAGTTTGTATACCTCGGTGCCCTCGTCGTTTCTGCAAATGTGTTTAAGCTTATTTTTGTTGAGTCACAGTCAAAATTTTTGAGATCATTAAATGGTATATTCCATAAGTATACAGGTATTTTGTGTGAAACAGTTATGATGCACTTATTTTATAGTTATTGTAAAGTGTAAACCCACTTTACTGTATGAAGCCGCGAGCGAGTGTTTGTCCAGAAAAAAAACCGAAGTTCGTTATCACAGTTGGCGTGCTACTTTTGGAAACTGTTTGGTGTAAATGATGTTGGCTGTATAAATGACATTCTGCATTTTATGGGCTATCGACCGTTAGCCACTGAACTTTATCCTCGTAGAGTTATTTCTTACGAATGTTACGGTCATCAAATAACTCTGTGATGCATTTTTAAATGATGCATTTGCTTATGATGAACAGTTAACTAAAGATTTTTAGTTGTGATTAGTTTGTAGTTTTTTTTCATCTTTTTTCCGTTTGCAGTGTGTTTGTGTTGTTGTTTTTTTGTCTTCCTTGTGCTTGCTTTATACCACCAAGGCGAAGTAGTTTTCAAGTTTTCAAAAAGCCTATGTTAAAATCTATGCGTCTATAGTTGGCGGACATCTCGAATTGTGTTTGCTGTACGCGGAATCCCAGAAACTTCTCGGCCGATATCCGGCAATCAGTCACGGCGGCTGTCACGTGACCGGATATGAAATAAACGGCGCATGTCCGACACTCTTTACTCGATGACGGATGACGTCGGCAGCCGAGCGGAGGGAGGGACCTCGAGAGACGAAGCGAATGAACTGCCGGATTAGCTGCCGGGCAGACGGACAGACAGACGGACGGACGGACGGATTCAGTGGCTCGTGATGCATGAAGGAGCCCGCTACTTCGCATGCATGACGTCATGGACATAATCCCCCAATCAGAGCGCGACCAGACGCCGCACTGGATACTGTATTGTGTGTGTGGCGCTAAGCTTATGGTCGCACTGCAGGCGATAATTTATCAGCTACCGAGGCAACGGGAGAAACGGCGCAAGTTCCTACACAAAGCGGTCGTAATGTCGTATCCAATTTGACGGCGTTAATTCCAGAAAGGCTTATGAATATGAAGCCAACTGCAGATATGTGTGGCCATTGGTGCACTGCAGTCACCGTCTGTATGCGTCCAGCGGCTCCAGCCCACTGCAAGCGGCATATTGTTAACCAATTAAACGCAATAATGTAGCCTATCGACCTTAGGCCTACTTGTAGAACACAGAATAAAGTTGTATGCCCCAAAAATTCCAATCGATGGGGGGCTACTAAAATTCGCCTCCAAAATTTGTTAGCTATTAGAAAAGGCATAATGAGCGCGAAGCGCAAGGCTATAATGAAGATCTGGGGGCGGAGCCTCCAGAGAGGTTAAAGAGAAACAGGGTTGAACCTCTGGTCTGGGGGTAACCAGGCGAAGCCATCCTGAAAGTTTTTAGCTTTAGACGTTCAATGAAAGCGAAATATTTGACCACTCTGTCACTGGAAAACGAACAAAACGACAAATTTTTGTGTTATCTCGCCAAAGGAAGAGAGGGCATCGCACCATACCCCTAAATACACCACTGACACAAGGTAAATCATTGTGCACTTTAGTATTGAAAATGCTAAGCGTCGGACACAGGCATAAACGTAGGCTACATGTTTCAGCAACTATGATACCGGAGCATGATTTCACGAAAAAAATTATCACCAACTGCTGCACCCCCAAACCCTCTCATGCCTCCCCTGAGCGAACGCCACTGGTTATATGTAGTTTCACCGTCGATTTGAGGTGGCAAATCTTATGGGATCGCGTGTCGACGCTGGGTCATGCCAGCTCGACGGAAGTGTCTGGACATGAACCCCTTGTTTTGACCAAAGGTTTTGTAAGTTCAGGGGACGGATTTGGTCCTCCATGCCAGCTCGACAGGCCGTTAACATCGCTGACGAATACTCGTGTCGAGGTAGCCGGTGAGCGCCGCGACAAGTCGCTAAATCAGAGGATTAATTGAGGGAGGGGCGGATTAGAGGGCACAGCGGCGCGTTAAATTGAAACTAAAGTAGGCGTGAAGAACGCAGCGAACGGCGACGTTTGGAACACCGGCGCTGATCCATCCCATGCACACTTGCGCACTTGCACAGCAGCGCTAGATACAGCAGGCTGTAGAGTATTTTCCAACACTTACGACTTGTCCTGTAGGCGATCCACTACTCTCATGTTTAGAAATACAAAATTTAAAACCCAATTTGTGATCAAAATTTAATTTAAAGTTTCACAAAAGTTTTATTTTAAACTAAAAGAAAAATTTACGCTGTCATAAATTTAAAAAAAAAATTTCAATATTTTTACAATTTGTTCTAACTTTCATTAGAACTCTACATAAGCTCCCTGTATCAGCCAAATGAAGCACTGTCCATAGAACAGTCAGCATTCAGCAACGCTGCAATTGTTGACAGTAAATCCTCTCAACACTAGTCAGTGTTAGTCTGTCCTGCATAAAGCTACTGTCACACTGTGGCATTTGCCACAATCTCAGTCTGTTGACAATTGTTGTCATCGCAATGAGAACTTGCTGTTTCACTCTCAACAGGCTTGCTCTGCTGGCCAGCTAACTGCTCACAAGTTCTGCTACTGTCAATAGTCTCTGTCTTTGCCAGCTCTTGTAGATTATACTTCTTCAGCCTGTTGTAGTCCTTCATGATGCTCACACAAGCAAACTTGTTCAGAACGTCAACACTGATGACGTAGTCGGGATTAGCAAGATCAACTTTTGACATTGGACACGCCTTGTGCACAGCTCTTCCTACAGTTGGCAGAATTACATCCCGACTCAAGTTATTGCAACGAACTTTGTATATGATGGCAAAAGTTCCGAGGGGCTGGTTGGCAAAATAAACCGACGCCAGTTCTTCTACGAGTTTCTCAATCTTATCTGCATCAGCACGACAAGTTCCAAGTACAGGAAACATCTTGAGAATGAATCGCGCCTTGCTGCTGCCTGTGTCCAGTACGTCATTGAGAAGTTTTGTGACAACTTCATCAGGGCGATCAAACGTTGTCTTAATAAAAATGCAGTTTGAAGTTTTCGTGTCAACAGCCTGGAACTGACGGCTTTCACCACCACTGCCGCCACCCTGTAATGCCTCTACCTGGCTCAATATGGCGTCACTGATGTCTACTTCTTCATTTCCATCGCCATCATTCACACGTGTTCCATCCTGCAATCAACATATCACTTACTAACATCAACATCCAGAAATTTTAAGTACAATACTTAAAACTACTACAGATCCAATAATTTATCATAAACAACTTTTCACCAGTTACTGGCTAATCAACTTTAGTTTGCTGTTAATAATCAATTATAATCATTAAGTATTACCAAAAAATATTCCACAAAAATGAGTACGTAAGACTGGTACAGATAAATTTACTTAGTGTGTATCAGTTAATTCTATTATACTAATAACAGTCATTGAATAAATAATGCCATCATTAAGCAATGTACAACTAAGTTGGCAGTTGATATGACACTTGCTTTAAAGATAGAGATCCTACACATGAATCTCAGAAATTAAACTGCTAAAAATACACTGATATACAAGTTAGGTTAAAGTACCTCTCCATACAGCTTTGTTGAATATTCATTAAGCAGATTATAAGCTTCGCGTACAGTTTGTTTCTCCATACAATTGCACGTGATAAGAAACCCCTTTAGACCAGCATCGAGCATCTGACGTCCGCTGCACTGCTTCTTAGCTTGGTAGTAGTATGACTTCTTCATCTTCCGCTTCTTGGCATCACTCATTTTCCCACAGATCTACCAATATGTGACAGCACCATCATCATCATCATAATATGGTTTAATATATGGCCTACATAATAGGCACTATTTCTATACAGGACCGCATTGATGCATAGGCCAATGAAGCCATGGCCTAGGGATCCACGCTTTTAGGGACCCCGTGCTAAGCTGAATTAAATGCGGTCAATTGATTCTCAGAAAAATAATTAAAACTGTTGTCACCAGATGTCACATTTTAAGACTAAAATTCACTGAATTCGATTTTGGCTGGAGGTCTACCCCAGATCCTGCTGGGGGAGCTCACAGTGCTCCCCAGACTCCATACACAACATCAAATATACAATAATTTTTTAAAAATTTTGGCCATTTAATGAATGCTTAGATAGTTTGTTGTAATCTGTACTGTATGTGAAAAAGAGGCCCATACAATATTTGTGCCTAGGGCCCCCCAAAAACATAATCCGGCCCTGTTTCTATAACCACAACAGCAAAGTGCCAGATAAGCAGGTTTGGATATAATGATAAAAAAAGTCTCGAGATTCTGCCTAAAGACAGAGAGGGTGGTGCAGCAGAAATACGTCATTCAATGCTACTTCTTTATGTTGTAGTCTACTGCTATGATTTCACATTAAATTTTGCAGCTACAAATATATTGAACCATTACAGAGTTTCTAGAAATTCCTGTTTATACATGATGTGACTTTGTCAATGACCAAATTATGATCTAAACTTTTGACAGTCTCACAACATTAGGATTTAAGAGCTATTAAACAGAGTTTATCAAATTCATATTGAATTTCATGTTAAATTCTACTAATTTATGTATAAGTTTAGTTGAACAATAAATGATGTAAAGTAATACATGTGGCTAGCTATGTGTCCAGTACCAATACAAAGCACTCTGCAACAGTGTGTATGTCACAGAGATGTGCAAATTCTGAATTTTAACCAATGATCCGCTGTCAGTCTGCATCCACACTGAATAGGCCTGGGCCTCCAGTCATTAGTACATAAGGTAGGCCACTATGCCTAGGCCTATAGCAGATTAGGCTGCAATTTACCGATTCCAGTGCTATTGTGCTGCGCAAAATAAATGCGACCGACTGATGAAACAGTACAGTTTTGTTTAGTCAGTGGAGGGAGTGACAGCAGACTTGCGGCCTAAATGGTGTACATGTGCAGCTACACCAACACTCCCAGAAAAGTGGTTAGCTATGAATATAATTGAGTATTTGGTACCCTGTGGTCAGTAACTGGTGAAATAATGGCAGTAATTGGCTTGGTAGTGCATTTTGCTAAACAAAACAGAAATTAAACATGCTTTCCAAAGTTCGTTAACAGTTATTAAGAAAAAAAATACACTCATCAAGGAATGAGATCCGCCTCAGTTCGCGTCTGCAAAAAAATCCTGTGGATCTGCGTCCGCGGACTGATGCGTACGCAGTCCATGTACGGCCATTATTCGGCATTTATTTCAATTCTGTAATATACTAAGCTGTGTGCACGACCGCCGTGTACGAAGTGATAACTATTTCTAAACTAACCCTAAAATTAACCCCACAAAGCATGTGTAATGTGCACGGTCAGCAATGTGCATAGACACTTTTGTTACTCAAGTGCAGCATAAAGTTGAATAGTGAAATCTACAAACAAACGACATCAATACAAGCACTGACAAAAGTAGTACGACGATAAACACTGAACCAATAGAGACATTCAGCGTTAACGCAAGATTTTCCTGGCAGAAGACCGCAAAAGGAGCACAACTTTTGTATACGATAAATGCCACGCCCACTGCATAGAATATTAAAACATGTTGATGGTAGTAGAGATGTGTCATAACGTTAATTTACTAACCGCTTTATTGACACTTGACATCGGTCAAAATTACGGTCGTATGGATTGGATAGTGAAGACTGAAGAGTGAAGATTGATTAACTTAATTAGAGTCTAATCTCTAATGCATTGTACAAGACGTTTGCGTAATTTTTGGCTGGCGGTACTTACGGTCGTGCTTAATTATGCCGTCTGTGTTTGTATCGCATATATTGTGGCTGAACGGTACGTCGTAGGGCGTCAGCGATAGTACCGTTGAATAGGGCGATGACGAGTTCTTATAGACTGTAACCCTGTTGAGGCGTTGCGTTGTGGCTGCCAGTCAGGTTGTCGCAGTTTTCGACGGTTTTTGTTGGTTAGCCTGCGCGTCGCTGGATGTTTCTGATACCGTCGTGCGCGTCGTTTCTCAGCGGTTACGACGATGTATTTCACGCGTTTGATAGTCTTGTATCTTCAGCGCGTGTCACACCTCAACGCACGTCGACGACTGCGCTCTTCTACTAGCCTACATCAGCGCTGTAGGGTCGCTCCACGCACTGTGCGTTCTACCATTGGCGACCGCATCTTTCCAGAGACTGCATCAGTCTGGAACAGTTTGCCCGAGTCAGTCCGGTCATCGCCGATTCGCCACCGTCCTTGCAAGTTTTCCGCAGCAGACTGAAAACCGAACTTTTTGCCCGGTCTTACACATGACTAAAATAACTATATATAAAAACGTCTCATTGCACTGATTAGGCCTACTATTACGTGACTTCACTGTTTAGACTTATTGTTACGTGTCTTTGTAGTCTTAGGACTTAACGCCACGCTAAAGTTTCGTCCTTCATCATCATCATCATCATCATCATATCAGCGGTTTGGCCGCAATTTTCAACGCAAAGTTATTGCCTGCATCCGTAACCCGTGACGTGCTCCGAATTACCGTAGTCTATAAACGTTGATTGTAAGTAGCGTTTCATAGTATCGTTAACATAGCGTGCATGTCGGACGATGACTTTCAGATATGTAGTACGGTCGACCCAGCCTAGCGACAGCTGGGCTTTTGCGGTGATCACATGTGATAAACCCACGGGACAAAATATTACTCTCAAAACAGGAATCATCAACACAGTAGATGACTTCCGTTACATTGGTTTGTGGGTAGCTGAGTCAAAGATAGGGCCTATGAACACTTGCAAGGCTCAGGCCTTGACAGCAATGAACAAGCTTTCATGAATTTAGAAAGCATAACAGATTAGTCGTGAACTCAAACTTCGTGTTTTCAGAACCACTGTTGAAGCCACACTACTCTACGGTATAGTCAGTGCTGGACCCCAACAGCTGCACAAGAACGCTCACTAGATGGGACCGCAAAGCTCTCAACATCTCATACAAAAACTGTTCCCAACGTTACTCTGTAGCCTATGGATCCTTGCCACCAATCAGTTAAAACACTTCACCATAGACGTCTACAGTTCGCTGAACATTGCTTCAGAGGAGTGGATGATCCTGTTCACTCTATTCTGTTTTTCGAACCATCTGAAACTTTTCGGCCTGGTGGTCACCCTCGCATTCATGAGCTACATCAAAACCATGCTGCGAGACTCCGGTCATAGATTCAGTCAACGACCTGTCGCAAGCCATGGCATCACGTGATGAGTGGCGTGTCGTCTGCGCTGGGATCGACGTCGACAGCACCACTGCGACGTACAGCAAAAAAGATGCAAGCGTTGCAATGCGGCAAACATGCAAAAAGTAGGCTGTGCACGCAAGTACTCGAAAGCAAAGGACCCATAAGCCAAAACGCACTAATAAAAGCAGCGCTTATTTTTGAATCGCATATTTGGATGTAAACTAAACTGAAAATTATATTGCGTACAGCAACAGACGAACAGACTAAAGCATAACCTCGTTCCTTTGATGGATGGCAGTGGCAGATCCACAAACTGGGAATAGGAGGGCGGAAAGGTAGAGGGTGGGGTCTGAGGAGGGGACTATGTCCCCTCGCCAGAAAATTTTTGAAAATTTGATGCAAAAATGACGCATTATGATGCAAAATTTTCATATGTTTTTAGATGCATCCGGTCAATAGCCGCTCCCGCCCCTCCCCCCTTGAATCCGCCACTGATGGCTAGGATAGGTCGCGCTTTGCATTGGGAAATATAGTCGTGACTTGTGAACTTTTTGCAGCTCATCTATTGCCAAACACTCTTATTTATAACTCCAACGCTTCATTGACTAAGACAGTGATGTAGCCTAGCCGAAGCAAAACGTTTTGACTTTTAGTCTAGACTCAAGACCAAGACAAATTTTATCCTCAAGTCGTGGTGCCTCGTGACCAAAACCATTGTCTCGATGACTACGTCATTGCTCAACGTTTATCACAGCTTTTTTATGTCCTGAAAAAATAAGTACTGAATTTGTGTAAATACCAAAAGAACCATGCTGATACGTTTAATCTTTGTAATGCAATTACCAACAACCATAGCAAATAAAGTTTACTATATAAACAGCATTATACTGTCTGTACAGTGTACATACAATATTAATCCTGAGTTACACACAGCCTTTAGGAGAGTCGTGAAAATATACTGTAAATACTTCACAGTCTATACTACAATGCTTACAGTAACTAGCAGTCCAATGCCAATCCAGTGCGGATAGGCCTATCATACACAAACGGCCTGAAGCTAATACATAGAAGCAATAATTTTTGTCATTTTCAGAAAAACATGTCAACAGAAAATAAATAGCCCTATGTGGGATTGCTATATTTTTTTGTAGTTTGTAACGGTTTACTCAAAAATAAAATTTGAATAGACATGACTCCTGCTCTATACCATTATTTTTCAGGACCTTCACCAAAAGACCCCCCTAAATTTAGGACATTTATTGCAACACTTTCTACTTAGTTGATCCTGTAAATACAACAAATGTGTTCAACAATATAGTGATAAAAAGTTACAAAAATATTCTCTCTGTGATAACAGACCAAATGAAATGCAGTCTCTGAAATGTTACACGTAATTTTCTTTCTGATTCTGCAACGTTTGCATAATTTTCAAAACAAAGCTGCTAATTTCCATACATTTGAAAACAGGCTTCAAATTTCAGGAGTTCCATGATGAACGTAGTCCTGAATAAATAAATAAAAATATTGAACCCTAACCCACACACGAAATGCAATGAAATTAGCAGTTAAAAATCTGCTGCAGCTGTTTACTGGCGGAAGGGGGAAAGATTTTGGATAAACATCTGATTTTAATAAGCCCTGATCCCAATAAAGGTAAAGGTAAAGCGTGCTCATCTCTCTTTCTGTGGCCATTAAGCCCGTAGGTGGATAAACCACTTGAGTCCGTGATGCATGGCTAGTGCGACGCCAGACCTACGGTTACCTTCCCAGCCTCAGGGCATCACCGCCCTTTGACCGGTACCAAATTATACTGCTTCGTAAACAGAGGCACATGTGTGTGAACAACTTACCCAAGGTTGTTACCTGACGGTGCTACGGGCCTGAGTCGATCTGGGGATCTTTCGGTCACCAGTCTGGCTCGACACTACTGAGCCACACTATACAGGACTGAAAACGTTGCAGCACTGATTAACTGCGCATTAGACTAAAATATTACCATGCAACATTTATCAACAACAACAATCACAATAGAAGTTAATACATGGAAACATTACACGTAGGCCTAACATTAACAGTCAGTAGTATTAGTAAGTCAGTATTTGAACATTCTACTGACACAACTGTGGCTGACTTTTTAAAACTTACTCTGAATTCTCCTAAGATTTTCCTAAAAACGTCCTAAGTTCTTTCTAATGTTGTTATGCAGTAGGCTTTCTGTAACTATTTCATGAGCTTTTCTTGTCATTTTTTTTTGTAAATTGCACTTTTTTAGATTTTTTGCAAGTCCAACTTTTCTGTAACTTTTTTGTAGCAAGTGCGACTGATGAAATTTTGTACACTCGTCAGCATCTGTTAACGATGACAGCTTAAAAATGAGGATGCAAATGTACGACAAAAGTTTGTAGCTGTTCATTAAAAGATGCTGACAACTCAAGAAATGCAAACATACTTTTAATTTGTGCATCAGTTTAATCCGACACATCACTAGCCCAGCAGCAGTCAAGTCCAACTAATGCTGACCTTTAAAGTGTATGATCTGTATGCCACATGGCCTAAGATAATGACGTTCTTCCATGATTCCTATTACGTCTTTAACCCAATAGGGTGAGATGAATGTAAACTGAATCAAAAATTCATTAAAACCATTGTGAATATGAAGAGCAAAGCTGTTAACAAACTGTGGCATATATTGATATTATGCAGGCCTATAGTGCTGCTGCAGTTAACTGCTCAGCAACCAGTTTTACCATCTAATTGACCATTTCTTCTGCAGTTGCACAAGATTAAAGCGAATCCAGTGAAAAAGTCACAGGCAGAGTAGAAACAAAATTTCTAAATTAGGTGCAAATATCACATAAATAAAACTGTTCACATTACAGAAGACCCCTGCTTTCATGTTTTCTAATCTATGCTGCACTAACAAAATCCCAAATATACCAGTAGCAGGCATCCCAAAGCAAAGTTTTAAAACTGCTGTGAAATGCAGGTTGGTTAACTCTTTTGTCAGCCAGCAAAGAGCATCAAAGGATAACTAGTAATGCTAGTGATAAGCTAATACCATTATGGTCACAATGAACACTTTACGAAGTGGCCCAATAAAAAGTAACACCTAACATTTCATCACATTTGCATCAAAATGGCGATTTACTTTCGTCTCTGCAGTAAATTATCACCTCAAATACATCGTCGCTACACTGCCTTGTGGAATACAGTCATCTTCAGAATGAGTGAGTTACAAGGTAACTTACAGTATTCCATAGCTTACTGTATTCCGCGAGGTACTTACACTGCGTCCGGTAAAAAATGGACCCCCTAGACATCATACAATAAAAATGTCAAATCTCAACGAATTTGAATATAGTTTTGTACACTTAATCCCCAATAAATTCCTGAAGTGATTGCCAAAGTTCGTTAAAAAATAATATTTCTAACCAGAATTATTAATTGTTGAATATTGATAACAAAATATCTCCGTTACCAATATAGTGTTACATAAGTAAACTCCTGTGTTCATTTGCATAAATTTAACAAACAACATCTGATTCTGGCAAAATTTTACATCAAGAATGCACCATCTATTGGCAATCAAAGTGTCAAATTTCAATTAAATCTATTTATGCAAACAATAGTTACAGCGGCTTTTGTGAGTTCGCCTCAAAATGTGAAGTGTCCAGTATTAGGCAACAGTTTGCTTAATCCTGACAACGTCCACAGCTTGCCGGGAAATTCTGTGAAAACTTTTTTGGCCTCAACAGCTTAATTAAAACACGATCATCAGAAACACCATTTTGTTATTGTTTTATGTTATTTCAATTGCGTCAACAAACGTCACTTCCGCGTGAGCGACTGCAGTATGTAACACCATATTGGTAACAAAGAAATTTTGTTACCGATATTCAACATTTGATAATTAAGCTAAGAAATAATATTTCTCAACAAAATTTGACAGTAACTTCAGGAATTTATTGGGGATTAAGCGTGCTAAACGTAATTCACATTTGTTTAGAATTGACATTTTTATTGCACAATCTTTAGGGGGTCCATTTTTTACCAGACACAGTGTAGAATGTGATGGGGTCATTAGAATTAGTACTTTTCAACTTTGTGACTAAATTCCAAAGTGCGTTAACATGTGATAAATATATGAACCACCCGGTAAGTAAAGCATCGAAGAAAATGATTTGTAGCTTGTCGTGTCATCACTTCTGTCGTTTGTAGATCTTCCATGCATAGACACGGAACATTTCGCTTGGCATTGCCCCACTGCACTCGTCGATCATTGTCAACAAACTTTCGTAGCTTGTCCGCTCATAGTCTGAGTAAACCTTTGGCAGCTGCAGGGCATGATAAACGTCCTTCACCTTCGCTACACACTCGGCGTCCGGACGACCATAGTTTGCCTGCAGTCCAAACAATTAAAATGTAACACCGGAGCCAGCAAGTCGTTTCTTAATGAAAAATCAATCAGCAGCCATTTTGTGTCATAGCAATCTCAGTAGCAAACGATTACATCATCAATGACAATGGTGTGCAACACTACATAGCTACAGTAGGACTACAAATCTAAAAGGAGTTAAGCAAAGAAAACAATGCTGTGAGCCTGCGACATTTGACAGAACATCTCCAGGAGCATATATGAGCTATAGGCCTATGAGAAAAAAAACAAAACACTGACATGAAACCAACGCTATTAAACTATGCTAAAATGATGATGAATAAACATACAAGTAACTGGTGACTACCTCAAGCACCGATCTCTGTTGTTCGTTGGCCTGAGAAAGTGCCTGAACGATGAGCCAACTACATTTGTTGTCCTCAATGTCTGTGCCGACCTTGCCAGTCAGCTCAGGGTTACCAAAACAGTCTATGTAATCATCCTAGACCGACCACAGACACAGACAGAGATATACATACAATACATACACGTGTCCTAACATCAGCGACGCCCCTACAAATATCAGTTAGTGTAAAATCGTTAATGCGAAACAGATTTTTTTAAACAAAATTTTAAACATTCACGGAGACAATCATTCTGAACTAGTCGTTAACGTTAGTGTTCAAAGCAGACACCTTTGGCCTTGATGCAAACTCTTAGTCTTAGACAGCTACACCAGTGCTTGATTTCCCTGTCAATAACAACGTATTGAGTGTAAACAAACTCATGTCATGCAGACATCACAATAAGTGACAGTAAGTTATGTTAAGATAGTACAGTGTGCAGTGTACGATATTTCGTTGAAATCCAAGAACTACCAAATAAGCTAGGTATGTTCAAAGCAGTGGTGTCACTAATTTTGGGACAGGGTGTACATCACTAACAACAGGGTTCCCGCTCTTTTACTGACCAAAAAATCCAGGACTTTTCCAGGACTTTTCAAGACTCACATGACAAATTTTTCCAGGACCTTTTTTGTAGCCCACAGATGTTTAAATATAATGAAAAAAGTAAGAATTTAAGTGAGTGAAACAAGCAGAAAGAAATTTGAACTGCTGTATGCTGTATTTAAATAAGCAACAGTCAACATAAACTGGGTGATATACTATTGCTGCTTGTTTTCCATTTGAGCCTATGAAAAAATGCGTGATTTTCAATGATATTTTTCCAGGACTCTCCAGGAGGCGTGGGAACCCTGTAACAATATCAAAGAGAGAAACAGACATATATGACCAATAAAACTATCAGCTCAGGGTTATCACAAGAAATCTGAGCCAATGCTCATGAGATGTGTGAGAGCCTATAGCAGTTCCTGTTTGCAGATAATCGTGGTCTATCTCCATCCATCTTGTCGCAGTTCACTTTTCTGCAGCTGAACATCGCAAAAAAATCGCAGCCAAAAATTGCGAAAAATTATCTAAAACCCCCGATTTTGGGGGTTCAGGGTCATTCAAGGTCATTGATGTTGACATTCCTAAGAAGCTCGTCGCCAGTGCTTGTTATGATAAGCAGCACGTCTGTGCCTATCTGCAACCATTTACACGCTAAATGAGCCATTACCTGTAAAATTGTGTGGTGACAAATGGACAGACAGACAGAATTACCATAGCTAATTATGCACTATAGCTAGTGCTAGCTCTCGCACGTAAAAATGTTCTCCTTGCACTGCATCCCCCAAATGTTGATGCAGACAGCCTCGACACAGAGTTAATTATTCATGCAAGAAGTTTTCTCCTACGACCTATGCTTAGCCACAATATGTACATCCGTTACCCACAGACAGAAGAAGAGATGACAATCATGCCACAGATGTGCTATACAGCATAGCTGTAGCACGTCAAAAACTGACTGCTGACCAGAACATTATAAGATATGATATTTATTAGAACGGAATTACAAATGGTTAAAAGGTAACAAAATCTCATACACAACTATCAGTCACTGACAGCTAATCAAGCACTGATAAATTGACAGAAAGAAACACAAGCACAAATACCGAAAGCTTTTGACACATATTGTGGCACAAAATCTCATCCAAAATGAGCAGCTTCACAAATGGAAGCAGATATGAACATATAGGCTGCAAACCATCCGACAGTGTAATACCTCAACAAGAAATAATAAGCAGTGGAGTGGATTATTTGAGGCATTATTTTATCAAAAAACAGGAATAGATGCATGGACAAGTGCAAAAGTCAGATCAGCCAATTGCAACAGTGCAAAAGTTACCTGGATCTGAAAAAATTCGCCCATTTTCAGTAGAATTTTAAGTGCATTGCTGTGCGACACCGAATCTGAAATGCCATTCTGCACAACAACAGCATATACAACTGTAGCAGCACAGATGCAAATGCCATGTCATGCCACAATGCCATCGTTGCTTTCGTTGGCTGTGTAGATGAGCAGCTGATGACAGAGCCACCTGTCTCAAGTAGCATGCAGTAAGCTGCCTCCCAACCCCGTCAGTCCATGCCACAATGTTGTCCAGCCAGCACACTTTCGGTCTTCCTCGTCCTCTGACGAACTTGGTAAGACCCATCATGATACTGCTCTCAATGTTGTCCTGTGGAAGCCTCACGACATGCCCAAAGTATCAAAGCTTACGGTTTTTTATGTGATTGAGCAGCTCGCTTTCTGCACCAGCCATAGTGTAGACTTGCTCTCTGGTCATTAGCATCGTCCATGGAATTCTCAATATTTTCCTGATGCCTTTATTCTCAAAAGCCTGGATGTATCTTTCTTCGTGTTTCTTCAAGGCCTTCTAGGCCTAAAAATTAACACACTTAAAAAGCCTGGCTACTACCTATGCAAAACCTGGGATTGCATGTTATGTGAAAAACTTTCAAAAGCACATTTCAACTCAATAGATGAATGCCTGAACAGTTTAAAACGAGCAGCTAAATAAATTTTAGTGGTCCATTTTTTGCAAAATTACTACATGCAAATTACTTAAAATTAAGTCGATCTCCAGAAGCAAGGTCTTACGAACTGTTGTGATGGTACACCTACAGGCCAAGTCACCTTCCTGGCGCTAAACTGACAACATTTAAGAATCAAAAGCATACATCAATAAGCACTACTAAGGTCCCACTTTTCCATGCACATTTGATGGCCAATCAAATTGACCTCTGATCAACTTTGGGACTTAATCAGAGATCATCCCAATGACCGTTTTTCCATCGCCAATTAACGACTAATCATCCATCAAATCTCCCATCAAGTTGATGGCCGAGTATTGGCCGATTAAGTCAGATAATTGACGACTAAATGTGGCGATCTGCAGTTTGTTGCTTATTCGCACCAGAAACATCGCTTCACGTCACCAGTCGGAACGACAATTCATGCATTAAAATGAAGTTCCAGGCACAGTATAAATTGATTGGTAGTGATTTGATGGACGATCAGTCGCTAATTGGCGATGGAAAAACGGTTATCGAGATGATCTCAGATCAAGTCCCAAAGTTGATCGGAGATCAATTTGATCAGCCATCAAATGTGCATGAAAAACGGAACCTCAGAACATCAAGTTGATCAGAGATCAGTAAATCGAAGATCTAATTTGATTTGATTGGCGATGGAAAAACCGGACCTTAGTATACAAAAATATAAAACTGCATTTAATGTTAATCTAACAAAGCCTTTCAGCACAAAGCCCTCTACTAATGTCATGGCCACTGATGAGTAGAAATAAAAGGACTTTCAAGTTACCATATACATAGCACAAGCGACTGGGAGGTAGAAACTGTAGTATGCTGTCTTGTACTTGACAATTGCATTGTATCGGTCGATTGTGTAAGCGGAAAAATTAACCCGATCGACTGGCGCAGTAATTAGGTCTAAGTTCTGTCCTATCACTGTTTTCCGTGTTATCTACAACATTTAAATAAACTTCAATTTCAATCAATATAATTTGACTATAGTGGACTAAATAAACTGAATACTGAAATAAAAATAACGAACTGACATTCAATTAATTTTATTAAAATCACCAATACTAACATTAGAAAAGGCTAACTGTAAACAGTAATTATTTAAAATTAAATTTCTGTGCCATAGTGCTGTCTCATGACGAATAAGCAATGTTCCAAGAGTAAGTTTTTTCTCCAGAACAATGGCCTAGTACTTCTCAAGTTATGATCACATAGCATCATAGTAATACAAGTAACAGTTCGAAAAATTGAATTACAAATTTTTTTTACAGAAATTAAACTTAACTATGATAATTAAATAAACTAAAAAATTTTGTTCAATCTATCACGATAAGCAACCAATATGTAAACCAATTTTAAATTAATAACAATTTTACACCATAGTAATGACAGTAATAAAAGCTTAAGTCTAATACAAACATCATGAAAGAGATCCATTATATCGGTGTAGTATGGCAGATGACGAAAGTGTTTTCGTAACAATTCGTAGATGGTGCATTCCAAAAAGAAAGAATCGTTGATGGCAATTAGATTCACATCTTCCTACAGCAGTATTACAACCTCATAGATCCAGCCAATAGCAATGTCATCAACATCTTAACAAGTGCTTTTAAGCTATGCTTTTAACTATATTTTTAGTCCTATACTGTACAATGGCTAGCTCTTTTTGCTGTACAGTACATCAGCATGTGATAAAGATCTTGATACCATAACCACAAATATCACTATTATCAACAGTACCAGTTCTACTACTACATACAGCGGGTGGCCAAAAGTGTGTCATAATGTGATGACGATGCCAAAAAGTCGTGAAGCGCACCGCAAATAAAATAAGTAAAATTTCGAACTTGAGCGTATCTCTAGCCAATTTATATCTATGGTCATGTAGTTTTATCTATGTAAAATGCGTTGCGTCATTCATGACGTCATTTTAATCGAAAATATTGACAAACGAGTGATTGAAATGCGGTGGATACGGCAGGCAAAGAATTGACAGAGAGGCAAAAGAAAATTATTATAAAATTCAGTAATAGTAATTCTAACAAAGGATTCATTTTGAATACATTAAACGTAAGACTGGCTTGCGTATGCAAGTTTCTGAAGTGATGGAAATGTTGACAAAACATAGAAAAGTGGCTTCAAACTGGCAGACCACCAAATCCGATTGAAGGAGTGATTGGAGAATAATTCGTCATGTTGAAGCGCACAGAAAAAAAGACATCGGCTGAAATTATAAACTACGTAAATGATATGCTGACTCAACAATTATCACCATGTACGGTACGACATCGTTTGCATTCCTGTGGTTTAACCAGACGGAAAATTTGGAAGCAAACTGTAACAAGCAGGGTGAATTAACCTCGCCATGTGTTTTGGTGTAGACAGAAGCTGAGCTGAAAGGCAGATAAATGGAAATCAACTGAATTTATAGACGAAAACCAGATAGTAATAAGACAGGATAAAAAAGTCAAAGCTACTTATGGAGAAGGCTACATGAAGTCTGAAATCCCAAATGTCTTGCGAGGCAGCAACAGTCGAAATACAGGGTGGCCCAAAAAAAACGGGGCCACTCTATTATATAGCTTCTAACTTCAGAAATACTGCTTGGATCTACACGATTTTTTGCAGAAATCAAGGTCGTTTCATTCTCAACATGAAAACATAAGTTATTGACATTAATTATGTGCAACAGTGGCGCCACCTGGCGAATACGAGTCATATTGCTTCAAATAGCGATCGGTAATAGTTCATGACGCTTAATAACAGAACAAAATGCACATAAAATTACAACCACATTATA
>Ga0209367_1001830_pt1 | contig 27135 bp, 19 predicted proteins | sample WorMetLIZISLAND2_FD_187412 | JGI IMG/M metagenome (GOLD analysis project Ga0209367, IMG submission 187412) | Marine gutless worms symbiont microbial communities from Max Planck institute for Marine Microbiology, Germany - Olavius geniculatus... ... | reverse complement strand
TCACACTGACTGTGTGTCAATGTGCTGCTGAATAATATCACCTTTTGTAATTTTTGCTGTTTTCGATGTGCAAGTCCTTAAATGTTGCCGTTAACAAGTGTATAAACTAATGTTTTGTACATTTATCTCAATAACAGTGCGAGATAGGGCCTAGGTTACTATTAATCACTAATATGAAGTCGTACACTGGCTCTCGATTGGCGCCCAATTCGATGACCTTGGATGACCTTAAACGCTAAAATAAGGGGTTTTATAAATTTTTTGGCGATTTCGGGCTGCGACACAAGTCTATATCATTTACAAGGTGGCGCCACGGAACTATCGTTATGCGTTCCAGATAGAGAATTTGGTATTTGTATATAAACTTAGCCTGAACACCCCAATTTGCAGCTAAACTACTGAACCGGAACTGCTATAGGCTTTCGCGCGTCTCGTGAGCATTAGCTCAAATTTCCTGTAGTACATGCGTAACAAAAGTTTGAACATTTTATTTGTATTCTGGCGGTGTCTTGTTGATAACGGATATGCACTGAAAGTAGTGCCTACCACGCCAGTGATTGGATAAGATGTTATCAAAAGCATAAGTTTATGTAAAAGTCGCGGGCTTCATATTTTTAGATTTTGGCTTGGCCCAGTTTCTTCCCCCCTTTTTTCGAAATTTTTGCCTGTCAGAAATTTGTCAGCTTCTTTACGTTATAAATTAATTTTCTACACTTTTTTAAAAAGTAAACTCTCCTTGTTTCTAAAATTCCTTTAAGGCTTTTTGTGAGCTGTTTTTCTGTCGGAGTTTTCTCTTATCGACAGCACAGACCCCCCTCTTCTTCTCTTGTCTCTGCTGACTAGTGCAGACAGCACGGACGCCCCTCTCATCATCTACGGCACAGACCCCCTTCCTTTCTTGCAGTATATGAACTAGGGCCAGGCCTTTGTTCTCTCTCTTCTGCTGCTGATCCGAACCGGCGGACGTGTCGCTCTCTCTCTTCTGATGCTCTTTCGGACTGGTGGATGTGTCTCGCTTTTCTGGCTGGTGTGCCTCTACGACTGCTCCTCGAGTCCGGCAAGCTGTACTGCATCTTCCCGTCGTCGTCGGAGTTCCTGAGTTTCTGAGCTTTGCTGTGACGTGCTGGTGCTGGTGTTGCTGAATACACACTGAATCGCTTCTGCTTTCGCCGGGTACTTTTTGTATTTTCGTGTCATTTAGTTTCACTCTTTCAAGGTCATTAGTTGTTTTTTTCTTCCCCTAAATTTTGGGCTGATTTTTCGTGATTTTCTTTTAGCCAAATTTTATAGGAAATTTTCTTTTTGACAGCGGGCGAGGGTCTATTGCAGGCCCGGCTTGGAAATTAACTACGAAATCCACGTTCTGTCTCCGTCACATTATGGAAACTAGGAAGAAGCGGGCGGATCGGTTCCAGTCGCAGTCAGAAGCACCCCAGGCCCCCACAGGTAACTAGGAAGAGGCCCAGGAGGAGGTTTCTTCCCCTTATAGTGCTTCGGACCCGGGTCGCACGGCTCTTCACCTAAATGCAAAAAAGCGTTCCATAAAAAATAAAAATACGCTAAAACGTTAAAAAACGTGGCAGAAATAAAAAACGTTGAAAACGTTGAATACAAAAAATGTTAGCCATAATTTGTTTAACATCTTGTCTAATGCCTAATGCTGTAAGTGCATTATACCTGGAACTATGGTGTTGATAAACAGAACTGTATTTAATTTCAATTCAATCAAATTTTCATATTTAAGACCATAGCATTATACTAACTAAGTAAACTACAATCGCAATTGTATTAATTCGTTTTTGTAGTTTTAAGAGTGCTTTTCAAAGTTCTTGATGGGTTTTTTAATGCATATTTAAAAAAATAAAAATGTTGAGAAAAAACGTTAAAAACGTTTTTACATTTATGATCAAAAGTTTCACGTGATCTGTATCAAGTCTACTTGACGTAAAGATGCGTTGCAACACGACATTAGTCTATCAAAAACACGACTCAACACAGTGTGTACGGACTACAGAGATTATTTGGGTAATTAAAACTCAAACAAATTGCACCTTTTACTGTAAACTTACAGCTTTACTAAAATGTCCAGAACACGCCATAGGCCTAGTCCTATAGATAAGAAGCCCAGCTGAGCTATTACTAGGAAAAGCCGACCGTATCGCCTACGACTGAAGTCCAGCGTTTGACTTTTAGTCACAGAGATAAAGGGATTTGTCAAAGATGACACAGTTCCATGCACGCTATGTTAACGGAACGCTGTCTCGAAATCTACAATGAACGCTAGTATAACAAACATCGCACTGGTCATTTTGCAAGGCGACATAAATAGCTACAGTTCAATGCACGTGGTCATCTCGCCAGGAGATATAAACAGCTACAGAGTACATAAACAAGGAGAATATCGGACGCATATTTTGCAACTATTTCTCACAATAAGAACGCCTTGCTCGGGAAGACACGCTACAACCTATACAGTTCGTGCTGCAGTCCTGCTTCAAGGTCATTCAAGGTAAATGATTTTCATGTCATTTGAAAGCCAATATGCGACTTTCTATTAGTAATAAATAGCAACATAGGCCCTATCTCGCACCGTTTAGCCGCAATAACGCGTAACGGCGTTTAAGGTCATCCAAGATTAATGATTTTTATTTAATCTGACAGGGCGTATGCCACTTACTATTAATGATTAATAGTAACCTAAGCCATATCTCTCATCGTTTCTCAGATATGGCAACATATAACTTGAAACTTTTTACTAAAAATTGCGGCCAAACCGCTGCAGATGGTGACATGATTACTATTGACGACCTATAGGAAGTTGCCACCGCTCTACCCGCTGGTACCATTGCCGACCCTCTACGACTTGCCGTTTACCCACAATACCGCATGATTGGCTTACCATAGTGCGTTATTACCCTTCAAAGTAAAAGTTATCTCATTTGAAAGACAGTATGCGACTTCCTATTAGTGATCAATAGCAACCTAAGCCATATCTTGCATCGTTTAGCCACAAAACATCAGTGACAGACGGACGGACAGACAGACGACGACAACCATGACAACACTCGACCGTTACATAAGTATTGTCGGCTAAAAACTAGGCCTAAGTAACATTTACGCAATGCTGACATGAAACGAACACTGTATACTGAAGCATGAACAATGCTTGAAACTGAATAGTTGCTGAGAGAATAGTACAACTTCAACAACAAAAATCTGCACACATGTATGTACACTAGTCTATAATCACTGCAAGCCGCGGTGCGCCGTAAAAATTTCGGCGGAGATGGCGCGCCGTCTGTTTTTCGGCTGGCGGCGGCGCCAAACGATTCCGGCTGGCGGCGGCGACGCAAGTCGGCGGCTGAGGGGTATAACTTGATTACTTACTTATTTTTTATCCCCGCTTAATGCCTGGCTTAATTCACAGTGTTAAGTTATGTTACAATTATTTCGAATTTAGGCTCGCTATAGAAAAACTGTTGGCATTCTACAGCTTTCATGTTTCGTCGTCCGTTTCTGGACTTGCTTATGCCGTGGCTACACGCATTTATTTCCTCGTCCGAGAAGCTCGGACAACCTGTTGGACGAGGAAATTGGTGCGTGTAGCCACAGCTTTATTCGACACTTTACTGACGTGGTTTGATAAATATTTTTGTTTAGACCGGTACTTTAAACGTCACGCAACGATGATGATCGTAATGGTCTAGCGAATAATATTTGAATATTGCCATTTCACGGAAAATGCATGTAGGTGGGAAATGCGGGAAAATAAGAGCCATCGGTTTGTAAAAAATTTTGGCTGTTCGTGCTACACCCTTGCAGTGCCATCGTTCATTCTAACTAGTCCGTGATACTGAGTTTGACCGAGTAGGCCCTATAGCCTAGGACTGTAATCGCTGTAGCTAAGCTGGGCGTGCGTCGCAGCAGCTGCCTAGATAGGAACCAGAACTTTGCGCCTGATGAAGCCAGTTTGTTTTTATCGCATGGCGCGTCTATCACTTAGCCTAGTACAAGACATCGGCTATAGGCGCCTGAAATACTTATAAATCACACATGTCAAACTCGTTTCCTAAAAAGCTAATTTCGGACTCAAAAACGCTCGGACTCGATTTGTATAAAATGCAGTGAATAGTCCAGCAACTAATGAAGACAATATCACAGTACGTCCATAGATAACTGGATCAATACCATTTCGTCTACACATTTTGTGAGACAAATTTAAAAATTATTTGGTTTCTTGCAGTCCATGACTTACAACTACAGATTGGCAATGCAAACTCTGTTTGAAACTTACGTAAATTTCGTGAAATATAAAAAGCTTGTACGCCAACTTATCGAGAAAGTTCTACGTTGTTCAATACGCGATATAAACGTGTGATTAAAGCCTCAAAAGCGAACCACAAAATACTGTATGACAAAAACTTTTGCTTTCAGCTTAGCGCAACTTCTGTGAAACTTTCAATAAAAATGTTAATAACAATTTCAGTCCCAAAAATTACGAAATCTCCCATTTCTGCGTATGATGTGCTTAACGATGGTTTTGTTTTGATCTCGCCGTTGCAGTGCTGGAAGTTGATTTCATGAACGCGGTACAAGTACCTCTACCGGAGTCGCAGGGAGTGGACTACACGGCAGGCATCGACCGATATCCGGCATTTTCATTCAGCGCCGCATCCAACGTTCAGCAGCCGGCCGAACAGCTCTTTCACCCGCAGTTGTGGTCCGACTAGTGATTGCAGTCCCGATATCCCGAATCCCGGGATTCGTATCGTTTCAAACCCGAGATAACAAAATTACAAAAAAACGTTAAATAATACTTTTTGCAGTAAGATTTGTTTTATTTGACAAACGTTGTATGTCTTAAAGACTGATACGATTACTGACAGTAATAAAAAGTCAGCTAATCAAAAACTGCACAAGTGTGCACAATAATATTGTTAGGACATACTTACCGGTCGGGGACTAGTGCATCCAATGCATAAAGTAACTCTTGTAGCCCGGCTGTTATAGGAATACGAACTTTCCAAATAAGTTAACGACCTCCTACTTCCAAAAATGGAATCCGGGGATTGAGAAATAACTTCATCCGGGGATTGCAATCACTAGGTCTGACTTCTCGCTGACGGCCGTCGTGCGGCCGCTGCGGCCCGACGGAGGCTTCGTCTTCGCTGTGGTCGATCCATCCGGCACTCTTGTCCAGTTCGGACTCCGCATATCCGCCGGCGGCGGCCCGGACTCGTCCAAGGTCCAGCTGTACTACACTGATCACCGCACCGGCCCGCCAGAATCCTCGGTCCTTGCAGAGTTCGACGTGAGGCCCGCACTGACTGGGCACTGGAACCGGCTGGCGATGAAGGTCAAGGGCGACAGAGTGACGCTGCTTGTCGAATGCCGTTCTCAGGGTGGTGTCACAACGCCAGGCAGGGTCCGCGACCTGACATTTCAAGACGGCTCGACGTTCTACGTCGCACAGGCTGGACCGCAGTTTCCCGACGCCAAGTTCGAGGTCAACATCTTCTTACCGCATTAGTCGTCGAAAGTAGAATGGCAAAACGTCCCAGCTACATCTGAGGTCGATGAAATCTCACAAAAATTGGGAAAAAACTTTCTAATTAATGCATTTTTTTCAGACACTTTTCTCAGTCTTTCTATGTTCTTGTAAAGTTTGTAAATAGCACCCAGATTTTGTTTGCTTTATTTCAATATTTAATGAAAAAATATTTAGTCAAAACAGAATTTTGAAAAACATTGTAGTTTGTAGCTAGTAAGTTTTGCTATAATAATCAACTGTGGATACAATGGTTTGCCTCCTACTATAAAGCATGCACAAAGTGACAGAAATAAGCGTAACTGAAATCGTTTAGTACACTTCTTGAAATAAACTTAAATGAAATAAACTAAACTGCACTGACATAGCTGAGTTTAGTTTAGTGTAATTCGTTCGTTTATAGTTCACTGCCATAGATTTAACTCAATTGGCATTGCATCTTTTTATTTCTGTCGCACTGTACACGCTTTTGAACTTCACGTGTGTGCCATATGTAGACCGCATGTAGACCCTGCTATTGCAAAAGTCAACACTGTTGTTCTACAGAAAACCTACGCTGGCACTGCAGCTAAAATAGTGCAAACGTAAAAACCGTTTTCGGTTAAAAATTGGTCAATATGAGGTCATGACCATAAGTTGGTGTTTGTTTTTTAGCAGACGGTGCAGTATTTATTATTGTGCATCGGTTGTCATGCTTGTGTAGGGAGGCATCCAATGGTTGCGGCTATATACGGATCCCGAATACGCCGAAACATTGTGCATTGAAGACGTACGTATATTAAAGCCTATAATTGATGTAGACGTAAGCGAAACAGTATTATTTCATGCCCTACTTCGTACTCTTTATCTCTCACCACACTGTCTGCAGTGTTATTACCGTGCGTAATTTCGCTCCATTCAAGCGCGGCGATAAAAACGCTGCAAACGCGTCTCGCATTAGTCTGTTGCATGTTCGTCTCACGCAGAACACGCCATCGATCACTGTCATAAAATAGGCGCGTTTCGTCACGACCGCGGAAGTGTCACTCGTGCGGGTTTGACACACTGCAAAATCGCAGTAGTATTACATAACAAACGTAGGCCCAATTACAGTGATGACAAAGAAAGCCGGAGGCGACACTTATGTTAACGTTACGATACGATACGGATTTGCATTTGAAAACTTACAGACACTCTGAAGAGGGTGCCTAAACACGATTAGGGGCCTATAGTCATTATCAATTCGTCAATCTGTCAATATGCGTTGTGTAGGAAGAAGCCAGTGGTTTGGGGGAAGATCTTCACGGGCCATCGAGACCACATCTACCGGTTTGTCATATCATTCTGTTGTAATTTTAACATAATCAGCAGTGGACTAGTAGCAGCAGTGAGATCTCGATAATCGATCAATAATTAATCAATCAATTATTAATTATTTTAATTAGGCCACGTGGGACGAAACGCAGGCAGGACGCAATAAGTTAATTTCAGATAATTATGGACAAATGATTGCTTTTTTTTAGCCTTGCATTGTGAAATACATGCTATCAAAATTGTTCATAATTTTCTGAAACTGTGTTTGCCTATTGACGACATTATGCGGCCGTCCATCTAGAGCAACGCTTCCCTAACCCTGACTTTTTACTTTTTGAACTGGAAATTGACGCACTGGTCAATCCTGTTTTGAGGAAGTTTACACAAATTTTGGTTTTTCGACGCCTTTTTGTTTTAGTTGTGGGACGGAGAAACAGACGGACAAACGTGCAATATCGCCGCCATTTGGAATGTTCGCGCAATAATGCATCGAATTTTTGATTAAATTTTCGATTGATTGATGTAATTACTTGTATGGCAGCAGCCGGCACCGAGTGGAGTGTTCATACCTGGGGTCATGCCTGGACCTAAAGGTGAGAAGGGAGATCGTGGAGAGGCTGGGCCGCCAGGGCAAATACTCACTTCTGATGGCAAAAACGATTGGAAGGGCGACAAGGGTAAATACAACTATTTATTTTATAATAAATGTGTAAGTAAAACAAACTTGTAGCTAGACGTTTCCAAAGGGGAATTTGAGTCTATTTTCTGTTCGCGAAGTGGTCTTCCACTAATCTAGCTGAAGGGTCTGGAGGAGCGCTGCAAGTTCCGCGAGTGGCTGGAAAAAGCCCCGGCCGAAAACAATTTTTACGCATTTCCAGTTTGAAAGTCGCATTTAGTTGCGAGACGTTTTTGATTATTAGGCCGCCCGGAACGGTAGTTCCAGGAAGGCCTTATGTTTTACTGCAGTTTTTTCTTTTTTTTCATCGCAAGATCTCCGAGATCCGCGGGCCGATCTCCGCGAAATTTTGCCGCACCTTCGAAACCGCGTTCAGTTTATAAATGCTGGTCTAAAAATTTGGAAGACTGCCCCCCAAAAAATTTTGGTAGCGAAAAACATGCTAAATTTGGAGCGATTTCGGACTTTAAGCACGAATATTTCTAAAACGGGTAGAGATATTTAAAATCTGAAAACCTAGCGCACTACAGCGTTTCCTTCCGCGTTCAACGAAAACAAGTTCGATGAACTTTGTTCCCCCACTTACATAGATTTAGAGGTAGAATCGTACCCCGAAAATTGAATTTTTCGAAATACCATATTTCGTCCCCTAGGGCGTGCTGCGCCCCGAAATTTTTACACGCGCTATAGAATGTCCAAGTCTTGCTAGCCTACACGCACCGGGGATGGGGGTTCTCCCAACATTTTTTTCAAAGAGAGGTAAAAAAAACTGGCTTAAATTGTAGCTTATTAGCGCCTATAACTTTGGGGTGAGGGAGAGTAGCCTCGTAAAACTTTGCCACATGACTTGCCATAAGGTGGGCATTATCACTTACGTACAACATTTGGTAGGGCACGACGCGGTCTAAATTAGAAGACTCGTTAATTTTGCCCACGGATAGGCCAATTGGCTGTAGCTGCCCAGTGCCGTCATCAACTCGCTTCGACACAATAACACACAGCACTGGCAAACCGAAATTATTCTACCCTGGCTCTTGTAGGCCTACTGCCTATCATGATGCGAAAGCGCGAAATCTACTTAAGTGTAAAGTGCGAAACAAAATGCGAATTTTGCGTCGCATTTTTATTTCTCGGTTTGCCCTGTCTCACTGCAACGACTGATCAGCCTTCTGACGGGTCTGATTAATTATTATTGGCAAACATCGGAGTTCGTTTAACGCTGGCGTCGTCGACCGTCGTATGTGTTCTATAGGCATAGTCTATTTATAACCTGCAATCTTGTTTATTTATTTATTCATTCATTCATTTATTTCTGTTGTTGTCAGCGACAGCTCATTCTAAGCTATTAGCTTGTTACTAATAGTGATAAGGTGTCCATTTTATTGTCTCAGCGTTCGCAGACATTTCTTTTGTATCATTTTATCTTTTGAAACGTTTGCGCCGTAGGAGATACTGGTGACGCAGGAAGCAAAGGTGAGAAAGGTGAAACAGGAGACACTGGTGCTGCGGTACGAAGAAAATAATTATTCGCAATCTATATATCAGAAAAAACGTACGTTTTACTTACTTAAAAGCATGTCAAAATTGTGCATGTTTGTTAGGTTTATTACTGAAGATTTATTACAGAGTTATGAGTAATTTCTGCTTAGAATACTATATTCTGCTGATGTACCTGCTGTTAAAGGGACCTCCTGGAGAAGGTTTACCTGCAAGAGATACAGCTGATGATCATTTACCTGGAGTGCCCGGCGCACCTGGACAGAAAGGTGACAAGGTTGGGACAGTACTGTTAATAACAACCGTTTTATTGTTATCTCCGCCAATAAAACGAAGTGAATTGGGGGAGATTATGAGATTGGCCGTTCTGTCCTTGTGTCTGTCTGTGTGTTTGTGTATACGATAACAGCGCAAACAACAACGCTGGCTATTACATTAACCTCCCTTCCCTGCAGCGAAGCGGCTCTTCCTTCTGCCTCCCCTTTCGGCAGAAACGGTGGCGCCCTGCGGTGAAAACTTCTACATTGGCGGAGATATGCACTCTCACGAGCGCCTTCTAGTTATAACTTTGTTACTATTACTAGACATAATAACTATTGCTATCACTTCTGCCAAAAAATCAGCAAAGGTTGTTTTTGCCTCTGCCCGTTTTTTGGCAAGATTGCTCGAAATTTATGAAGAGATTTGGATGACTTTTGTGATGCGATGGAACGTGCCCAAGAAAAAGTCGATTAGACTTTTTTTAATAAAATTAATTTATCAGACGATTTTCGCCTACTTCAGCACGCTCAATATGGAATAGTTCTGTAGGGTCATTCAAGATGTGTCATTATGTTCGAATTCTCGTTAGGAGTAACCTTCAAACGACCTCGGACATTGAGGGTCATGCAGCGAACGTCTAAAAGCTCGAATTTCGATGCAGATTATGCAGATTGTTCTGAAACAGCTGGACAAATAAAAGGTGAGTCACTGAAACGGGAGCAGACAGCTAGTCTAGCTGGGAATTAGTTTGATTGCAGTAACTAATTCGCGAGTAGCACTAGATGATTTTTCTGTCTATAGTCGCTGTACTTCAGTCTGTGTTATGGCGCAGGGAGAAGCTATTATTGGTCCGCCTGGTGTTGAGGGACCACCCGGGCAGCCGGGAAGCCCCGGGCCTTCAGGTTAATTTGCCTAGCTTTAATTGCCTTATTTTGTTTATTGTCCATAGTTCAATCTTGACCGCTTGACTGGTTTTATGCAGTTTTTATCCGTATATTTACCTCCGTCTGTCTGTCTGTCTGTCTGTCTGCCACGTGTTCGTTGTAATTTAGCTTAGGTCTATCTTGCATTTATTATGTAGCTTTGTCTGTACCGTTTGATCGGCCGTTGTCGAATAAAGGTACGCAATTTTGGTGCGTCGAGCATTCCTCACTTACGCCGATGTGTCTGTTAATTTCATTGCTATCATTAGGCGAAGACTGGTGAACTACTGCTGTATTATTGACGATACTCACACGGAATAAAAATTTGGGCATGTGGGATACTGTGTAGGTGAAGTCATCAGAGGGTCAGCTGGGGAGCCAGGCACACCCCGTATCCCAGGACCTGTGGTATGATGTTTTGTTTTATGTACGTATAAATATATACGACATAGCCGTTTTAAGGCGCATACAGAGCGACGTAACTGAACTGAACTGAACTGGCATGGTTTAGTTTTTAACAAACTGATCAATGGGCGAACAGTAATTATTAACGCACTACAGTAGGCACCGTTTGACGGCGTCGGTGGCTACGTGACTGCGCGCACGTACGCTTTAATCAATGACCAATGGGCTTGCCTTGTTGGTCTATTGGTCAGTTTGTCAAAAACTAAACCGTGTCAGTTTAGTTTAGTTCAGTTCAGTTCAGTTACGTTGCTGTGCACGCGCCTTTAGTGAAATTCGTAGACTATAGATGCGTTGTTGAAGTTGTTTTAGCTGGTTTTGCATTCGTGTCTATGTCCTGTTGACATATGTGTCCTCAGAGCACATTCTACAGACGTATGGGCGCAGAATGGGGGCAATTTTTTTCTGTCGGAAATTTTTTTTCGTCCGAAAGATTACATTCAAAAATACGGAATTTGGGGCTAGAAGTTTTTCATTTTAGGCAAATTTAGAAAACAGATTAAAATTATAAACACTTGTTATTTATTTTGTCTAAAATTCGTCGGTTTCTCTGTCTGAAAATTGCACTTGCTCATCTCTTAATTATTTTTATAACTTGCGATGCCGCTGACATCGTGCGTACCAGCAGCGATTTTGAAACTTGTTCACAGTGTATTTCTACAAATAAAAGGTTTAATTAATTGAGTTATTGATTTAGTATTGTTGAGCAAGCACTTAGAATCGGTAGTGGTAGTATACGTGTAATTAATTTATTGCTGACGTTTGATGGCCCAAGTAATTTGCAGTGAAGCATGCAGAACAAATTTCGTATGCTGTTATTTGTGATTTCTGTTTAGGGGCCACCCGGCATAAAAGGGAAAACTGGTGAACCTGGGCTTAAAGGTGACAAGGTAAATTTCTGTTTGCTGATTTTAACCCACGTTGATATAATCGCATTTATTTTTTACATTTGCGTAACTACTGCTATAAGCCATAAATGTTAAAAACATTAATTTGCAAATAAAAACATAAAAACATGTTTTTTACTTTTATAAAACATGTAAAAAACATACATAAAACATTGAACCACATTTAGCACAATAACATGTTAAAAACAAAAACCTTATCATTTGTGAAGACTGAAGACCGGCATATACTAAATGTTATTATGTAACAGTGATTATGGTACAAATCGAAAACAGGACTAAACGCAATTTGCCCATGAGAAATGCATCATATCTGTAATTTTGTATGTTTATTTTAATAAAAACAATAACGCAACTTAAAAAATAAAAAAAAACATAAAAAATAAACAAAAACGTTTGAAAGATAAAAAAAACATGTTTTTTTATGTTTTTTAAAGATTTTTTAAATGTTTTTTATTATTTATGTTCTCAATTTTTTTAACGTTTTTAATGTTTTTGTTTCATTTTTAATGTCGTTTTTTGTTCTTATTAAAACATGTTTTTAAAAATTTTATAAAAACATACAAAATGTTTTCATCATCTGTGCTATAAGCGAATTCAGCTGTTTTCAGCAAAAGATGCCACTACCAACTCTTTGCACTGTTTTCTATAATAACACTCACTCAGTATTGAGTGGCGATGCGAGCTATTGCTTCTAGCTGTCATTACAATCACCAAGCGTGGCTGTGGCTTTGTCCATAATGCTGTTCTGCTACCCCGGCACAAGTTTTTGCTCAAGGTTGCAGCAGCTGCAGCAGCAACAACTGTTATTCAGTCTTTGTCTCACGAATATTTTCTCGAGCGTTCGCTCTTCTAAGGTTTTCTTCAACGCAGGCCATCCATCTGTTCGACGGCTTTTTTTTTGATCTGTTACTACCTGGCTCTGTTGGCTGTCACTAAAAAACTTTTCTGGTGATTCTTCATAATATAACATCTCTCACAGGCTTATCATACTACACTGTGTCCCAAAAAAACATCCCCAACATTTTTGGCTGTAACTTGAAAACCAATTATCAGACTTTGATAATTTTTGGTACGAATATTTCTGACACAATCTGATATCAAATGACCATTTAGTTTTCCACCTCACTTAATGTATGCTTTTGCACTACCTAGGGAAAGCAGATCAAGCGAAATATGTGTTGAAATAAACAGAAAACCTGAAAAAACATCCCCGACATTATTGATCGTAACTTAAAGAAAGATTAACAGATTTTAATAATTTTTGGCAAAAAAATTTCTGACACAACTGGCTATTAAATAAGTGTTTTAGTTTTCACGTCACTTAACGTCTGTTTTTGCACTACCTGGAGAAAGGAGACCAAGCATAATACGTGTTAAAATGAATGAAAAAAACGTTCATAAATTCCGTCTGTCCTAATCTGTGGGCCCAACAGTCGGTTTAGTACAAGTTTTGACTGTTATGCAGTCAGTGTGACTACAAGATGAAGTATTGGAATGTTTGTGAAGTCAAGAAGCGACTGGTACGGCATGGATTGGTCTGCAGCAGAATTTTATCGATACTGCTATCAATGAATGGAGAAAGCGTTACCTTGCCTGTGTTCACATAGTGGGCTACCACTTCAAGCAATTTTACTACAGTCAGTTTAAAAATGTACAATTGGATGAATTGTCAACCAAAGTGTCAGAAATGTGAACAAAATGTGTTTTACGCGTTATGTTGATTAAGCAATCATATCGCATTGGATAAAAAAAGTTATATTTCGCTGGTTGGGTTTTCCCTAGGTAGTGCAGAAACAAACGTTGAGTGAGGTGGAAAACTGAACAGTCATTTGATGGTAAGTTGTGTCAGGAATATTCCTATCAAAAATTATCAAAATCTAATAATTGGTTTTTAAGTTACAGTCAAAAATGTTGGGGATGTTTTTGGGACACAGTGTATTAATTGTGCTTATGTTGCGGACAAGGAGATTCTACTATGTAAACTATTCTGTTAATCGATTAAATCGCTACTTTTAATCGATAGTGATCGGTTGATGTATCTGTCGTTTTAGGGGTCTGCGGGAAGCCACGGTGACGCCGGAATGCAGGGCCCGCCAGGTGAACCAGGTATACAGGGCCCCATTGGTCCCAGGGGGCTGCCGGGACCCCCTGGATTTTGCGAACACGAACCGATCATCGACGGCTCAGGGGGATCTGGGGAAGAGTCTGGAGAGGCGGTTGAAGAACTGTCTGACTGGACCGGTCTGATGCCTGAGACTAAGATGAAAACTTCTGTCGGTCTGAAAGGTGAAAAGGGACAAAAGGTCGGTTATGTGACGTCAGTTTGGCATGTACTTCTGTTGCGTAGTAGCACGATAAACGTGATACAACACTGAATTTTTAGAAGTTCACACTTTTTATTTTCACGAGAATTTTTTTTAAAATTTCGTCCGATTTTGCTAATGTTTAGCAGGAACGACATTTCGTTTCATATGTCAGACGAGTGCCGTAACTTGCAAAATCTAGCCAGAAATTTAATAGCATACAGTAGGCATATAGGGTAATAGGGTCAAATATGAAGTCTCCACATAAAAGTTAAATTGTTACATCACACAAATTGTCCAGAAACTTTTATATCATAAGAGCAGTGTTTGAGATATCGTTCACCAGTTCTCACACAAGCGTGTATGTGGTCGATTGCCTTGTTGATTACACGCTGTTACCCCGTTTTCACGATAAAGCAAACATGAAGCAAAAATAAAACAAACGTATTCCAAATACACGTGCACGACGTGTGCTCTAAGTTTGCTTCATGTTTGCTTCAGCGTGTAAACAGGGTATAATATAACATAATGATGACTTGCTCCGTAGCATAAAACAGTATATCGTAGCCATTTTTCACGGTTTTGTATGTCGATATTCTCTATATTAGCAATCGCTGGCATAAAAACATATTTGTTTCTAATAAACGGATTGTTTCTGTGAACGAAGGGAGAGATCGGCGAGGCAGTGCGGGGACCCCCGGGTGCGGTGGGATCTCAAGGTCACAGGGGACGTCCTGGTCCAGTCATTGACGCTACGGGCAGAGAAATCATCACCGTCAAGGGAGAAAAGGTTTCACCACTTACGTTTACTAGCCGCTTGTGACAATATTATTGATTCGTTTAAAGCAACGTTCGAGCGCGTGTGCTTTATTGTCATATTTGGTGTTTATTTGTATTTATTTTTTTGTTTTTGTTTTTTGCTAACGTTTTGAAGAATAACAATCATTATTGCACAGCTGTACTGATATAAACCCTTAGGCCGTAATATAGGTCTTGCCTGCCATTCGTCTTTCCGTCCATCTGTTTGTGTGTCTGTTCCATTCGTCTGTTACTAGTTCGGAGACAAAAACGAATAAAACCCAAATATGATGTGACCGTTTTAAGGTCAAAGTAACCGGTGTCCTAGTTTTTAGTTTAGAAAGGCAAAAATCAAGGTTTTAGCGCTTAAGTTAGGACGCATTCCTAGGCGGAGATCCGCATAATTATATTTGTACGCTGTTGACATATATTTCAAGTTAGTGAGGTGTAAGTAATAAAAAACAATGAGAACTCGAGTAGCGAACGGTGTAAAATGGTTGTAGTTTAGTCAATTTGATCGTGGTCTATTAGATAGTCGGTTGGTACGAGAATGGTTGTAGATTGGTTTATCAGTCTACCAGGTGTACTGATGTGTAAATGGTGGTTGTAGGGCAGTCAAGGTGACAAAGGTGATCGTGGTTTGCCAGGTGTGGTCGGCATGCCTGGGTCACCAGGCATCCAAGGGGCTCCCGGCTCACCCGGTGAACGTGGAAGACCAGGACTGCCGGTAACCATTTGTTATTTTTTATAATCATCTAATTTTGTACTCCATTTAAACTTTGAGATGGCTTAAAGAGCGCTCGTCGTTTAGCTGCTTTAACTCTATAGATTACAATGGCGTAGCTCGTCTAGCATTCATCAAACACACATCGAACACACATCGAGCTGGCTTGATGACTGCTTGATGTGTGCTTTATCTGTGCTTGATGAATGTTTGTTGAAACAGCTTGATGGATGTTTGCTATATAAAGCATGTTTGATATTATAAGCATTTATCGAGCTGGCTTGACGAGCGTTTGTTGAGCGCTCGTCGTGTGCAACATTACTCAGAAAGTTATGAACAGATTTTAGTGATGCTACACGTATACTAAAACATTTGCAGTTGCAGCATTTTTTCTTCTCGCACGTCGCAACCACATTCTATCATCCGCATGTGTTTGATCAATTTTAGTGCAACATTTGTTCAAAAATTTACATGTAACAACCGAGGCCTATGACTGCATTTGCATTAATTGTTATTGCCGGTGATAACGCACAGCCTTAGGGTTTTTTTCAAAAGGAAATGTGCTATGTAAATGTACGTTTTATTTAAATGCACGTTTTAGTTAAATGTACACTTACTTTGTAACTCCTTGTCAGGGAGAGCCAGGAGTTCGCGGTCCGCAAGGAATTCCCGGCGAAACAAGTGTTTCAAGAGAAGTCAACTTGAAGGTAACGTCCACTGAAACTAGTGCCACCTATCTTCTATCAGCTGATCAGTACACACTTATTTTTGTTGTTATTTTTATTGTGTCGATATAAATAATATATTCAAGATAACTTAAACTGTATACCTGTTTGCTCTTTTAATCGCTTCGAGTATATTATTAGTCTTACTTCCACAAAATTAAGCCAAACGCTTTTGACATTTTGGATTTTGTTTTCCAAAAAAAATCAAAACGTAAAGAATATACTGTACAATCACCTGTGGCACAATAACATGTTGCGTTTAGTGCCAATTGAAAACGACAAGAATGACACGTGAAACTGTTGTTGTGTTGATGAGGACAGTATCACTTAGAGTCTTAGACGCTGAAGACAGTAATTCTGCGAAATGATTGGTATTACACTAGAACTGTTCAAACGGTGTCAGGGCGAGAAAGGCGTGAAAGGTGAGCCCGGCGTATGCTATGAAGACTGCTTGAATCGACAGCCAGAGCCTGGGCTGCCAGGTAAACGTGGAAAACCCGGTATTCAAGGCTCACCTGGGCCACGTGGTCTACCTGGATTAACAGGAAACATCGGCCTTCCCGGCATTCCTGTACGTAACTATATTGACTTACTTTTAGATTCAGTGTCAAAAAATATATTTATTCTTCTGCATTTAGGCATAAACTTTATATAATTTGCTAGCTGCAAACATTACTTAAATACAGAAAACACGAGCAACCAGAGAACGATAAAGGGTCGTTTCAGCACAGCTGCTGCTGCGTCAACCAGCGGCCCTTCTGCAGTGCAGCAAGCCTGTAACTACAATACTGGTCAATAAATCAGTAATATTTCCTAAACTTTTGCACCTCTGGAACTGAAATTTACACAATAGTACCGGACAACCAAGACAAGCATATTCTATCGAACGGTATCAACAGGAATGGCGCTGGGCGTGCACAGGGATAAAAAATGCATGAAATCTGTTTTTCGCGTTTTTCTCGAAATCTGCTGCAGCGCACTTACAGGGTTGCTGCACCAAGCAGACGAACTGGTGTGCCAATTTTCAACTCAAAATGTTAATGCCCCGTTTACACGATCGAGCAAACATCGAGCAAACGTCTAGCAAACGTCGAACAGACATCGAACAAACATCGAGCAAACATCAAGCAGGCCTGATGGAACCCCGCCCCTGGCTCAAATGTAGGCCTAGGCTTAGCCCACAGCTGATCACGTGTTATATAGGTCTTCCAATTACAACCCGTCCGCCTTTCTAATTAGCATGCTAATTATCATAGCTCGTCGAGTTAGCTGGATGAATGCTAGCAAACATCGAGCAGACGTCGAGCAGACGTCAAGCAATTAGCACGTTTATTTTGAATACATTTGCTCAACGTTTGCTTGGTGTTTGCTCGATCGTGTAAACAGAGTATAAGGGCCAAAGTTAGGGCCAGCTTGCACAGTACAGCGGGCAAGTATACGTAGCTAGGCAGATCGTGCAGACGATCGCATATCATGTCAGTACTGGAACGATATATTCGCTTGTTTTAACGTTAAAACGCCAATTAAAATTCGATGTATTTGTTTCGTAATATTCGCTTGCAAATTGCTGTTATTGGTGTGAAGGGTCGGCCAGGTCGGCGCGGCATTCCTGGTCTGCGCGGTCGGCCAGGTATTGCAGTGAAAGGTGATAAAGGTGATCCGGGTTTACCTGGTTTACCTGGACAAGTTCTCATGGCCCAGGTAAACAACATATTACAACCTTCGTTGTTACCTTAAACGGATGTTTCAATTAGGTTTATTTCCGTTTGCAAAGGCATTGTTTACCGGCGTGTTTAATGTACCGGTATGTAAAGATTGCAAACAGCGAAATAAAGTGGTTTAGAAGTTATTTATGTCGTATTTCATATCTCAGATATTATAATGCCAGCACTTTATGCTGAAACGTTTCTGTAAACTTTTAGACGTTTTATACAAATAAAGTCTAAACGTGTTTGCAAATGTTTTGTTTTAACTTTAAAATGTAACAACGGACTAGCTGTATTGCGCGCAGTTTATGATCTACGTTTATTTGTAGAACCAAGGCACAACGATCGACGTTTCAGGTCCTCCAGGTAAAGAAGCGACGTTGAATCATCAATCAAATTAATCACCAATTACGTTCGTTTATTTTAGGCCTATTTACTCTAATATAATGATGATGATACCGATGATCTTCATACTATGATCAGCGTTTAGGCCTAACATCCGTTAAGGCTGCTCGTACGTGCTATTCAGTCAGATAATATAAACTGAAACAACTGGAGACGTCGTCATCGATTCCGTGTAGCACATAGCAAAACGTGGCTTTACAAACTTGGGAATACGTTTTTCTTTATTTTATTGCAGGTATTAATGAGCATGCAGTTTTTTGCACTGCGATAAAGCAAAATACAATATCGTGCCATGTTTTGCAGTTGTTGTAAGTTGTTTTATTTTATTCAACAATCTTATCTCATCGCAGGTGTGCGAACACTTTAAGAACCTGGCTGCCAGGTAACGACTCTGGGCAAGTTGTTTATGCATACGACACGATACGATAAACGATTTGCACCCGAAAACTTGACATGCAAGCCGTCTATTTAATTTAACACACGCTTGTGTTTCTGTCATATAGCAATAATATAATTAATGAAAACGGATACAAAAGTGCTGTGTTTGATCGTATAGGCGAGAAAGGTGAAGCAGGTATTCGCGGACCGATGGGTCCTAATGGATTGCCTGGACGACCTGGTTCGACTGGCGCACAAGGCGCTAAGGTATATACAGTGCAATGTCACGTATTATTCGTACGCTAGAAGGTTTTAGCAACAGTTTCCGCATGCAGTTTCGTTCTCACATGGTTTTGACAGGTATAACATAATTGCAATTTAAAAAGTTTTTTCGCGGCCGCTGTATTTCACTTGTTTTCACCTTTGCAACAACAACTTCAAAGTTTTTTTTGCAGTACAAATTTTTGTGCAAACTTGCAGAAAACGCGTACTGCATAAAACTGTCGTCTGCTCGGCATATTCAGTTTTCCTTTTTTTATGGATTTCAAGTTTTGCTAGAAAATGTTACTTAACGTTTTGTAGGGAATAAAAAAAAATTTCCGCAAGACTGTTGTGGGAAATCTATCGGTTTCTATCCAAGATAACGCAAAAAAAATTATATACAGATTTTGATGATACGCTCGTGTTACAAGGCTAAGTGTAAGCCAGGAAGGGAATGATTCGATTTCGATTTTGGTGGCAATGCGAATTTTTTTGTAGATTTTAATATTTTTGCCTTCTACTTAAGCTGCGCTGAGGAATGAGCACTCCAACGAGTTAAGAAGCGGACGTGCTTGTAAAAGTTGGCGTGTGGTTAGTTAGTATTGATTAATGCACGATTGGTGTATATAGGGAGAGAAAGGTGAGCGTGGAATGAAAGGTGAAGTTGGGCCTCCGGGTGACACCACTTTATCATCAGGCGACGTGACGCAAGGCCCACCTGGCCGCCCCGGACCTCAGGTAATAACAATATTGACTTCTGATGTGTTTTGTACTGTTGTGCATTTTACACACGTATTCTTGATGCACAAGTAATGGTAGATAAACCTTTTCAATTGGTTTTTACTGGAGCCGGTAACAATTAAATGTTTTTTCATTAGTTAGCGTTACAGCAACTAAAAATTAATTAGCTGTGCAGTACGTTAAAATAAATGTTAAGACTAAATTAATAATATGCAAGCTGGCGAACTCTTATTTCGACTATTGTAATTAACCGGTTACAACGTAGTAGCCTGTATTTTATATTGCACATCGGAATTACAACAGTTTATTGCTATTTCTTCTAACGATTTGTGAAACAAAACTGTGTATTTACAGTCGTCATCAGTCAGAAAAAGCTTAGATGTTTTAACAGACAAAGACAAAAACTTTTTGGATTGCGGCACGTATTTTGTTAAGTCACAGACTTTGTTATTGACTTGCTTACTTACTTATCTTTTCACTTATTTTAATTTACTTTTTACTGCTTCATTGTGAACAGTCGGTAATATATCTATTATACGAATATTACAGGGTCTCCCAGGTGAGCCGGGCAGAACAGTGATTGGCCCACCTGGCCCTCCTGGCCCTGCATCACCTGACAACGCTGATCCACCAACAGTCGCGGTAAACTTTTACTGTTTATATTTTCTTTTTCTTTGATTCCGATAACGCACAAATCCTCAAAGTTAAGTAATATCGTGCATTCTGAAATTTACCATTTTTGGCTGTATTATTGTTTGCTCATATGTGCACACGATAGTTATTTTTAGCGAGAGACCGGCATTACACCTGCAGCTGCACGTTTCAACCCCAGACTTTCCCCCTCGGACATTTCCCCCGCCCGGACGTTTTCTCCGTTCGTTTTGTACACCCATTCTTAGCGAGGATTTAGCGAATCAGTAGGCTATTCAACCTACATATTTGCCGCGTGTGTTTAAAATCGACGAGTAGCCAGCTGAGCTTAGTATGCCGCACATGATCAAACGTGAGATTAACGAGCAAAAGAGCTAAACTCCGAGCTTTACCACTTCCATTTTTTGTTCAAATTGCGTTGAAATTGACATGCGTATAACGCGACTTCTATTGCTGTTTTAATTTGTACCTGTCGGAAAATTTCTTTTTTGTCGGAAATTTTTTTTAAATACAAAATTTGACAATCAACATTCTCTCAAGTGTGGGTATTAAGTAACAACATTAAAATTTGGAGAATTTTTGTCTCATCTGTGGAAAATTTGCAGCTGGCTGTTGAAAAATGGCAACTTTTTCTCCGATTTTTAACTCATCTACTACCCCGTTGCTAATACGCCGAACTTTCGCCAACGCGTTCGAAGCAGTGTCACAAAGTCTATCGGGTATTTCTTTGCACTACAGCAGACGACGACATAATATAAAAATTAACTGTTTCAAACCTTATTATTATTTGGTTGACGTTTCGAAAATGACTCATTTTCGAAAAAGGCAACAGCGGTTGCCGAAACGTCAACCAAATAATAATAAGGTTTGAAACAGTTAATTTTTATATTATGTCTAGTGTTCAACCGAATAATGTATTTAAAAAGCAGACGACGACGTTCTGCAGTGAAGACGTGATGCTGAGTAAAGGGTCGCAGCTTCCTGTTGGTTCAATCGTTTTCGTCATCGACAGCGAGACGCTCTACGTACGCGTTAACAACGGCTTCCGTCCAGCCACGGTTAGTGACAAGTGCCAGTGCTGCAAGTAAGTAAGAAAGTAGTTTTACTTCGTCACTCTACTCAATTAAAAGTTTTGCTTTTTAGTTTCTATTTTTTTGTGTAGTTTTTTTGAGTTACTTTTACTTTTTCTTTGTGAAAAAAGTAGTTTTGTACTGACAATATAGCTTTGCTGGAATACAATGTTGACGCTCTTACAATGACGAAAAGCAACCGGGTCATTGGCATAGTAGAAAAACTCATTAATAGTAGGTTTGGATTCAAAGAACGCCTGCGTTATTACTTAAATAGTTCAAATTAATATTTCTAATTCAATATTTTTAGCCGACCGTACTTTAGTAACAGTCAAGCTGTTGTCATGGTTGTCGTTAACTGTCCGTCACAAATGTACTGTGGCTAAACGGTGCGAGATAGGGCCAAGGTTACTATTAATCACTAATAGGAAGTCGCATATTAACTTTCAAATGAAATGAAAATCATCGACCTTGCGTGACCTTGAAAACCATTGACAACCAGTACGGTCGGTTATCTTAGCGACAGCTGGCTGAACTGGGCTTCTTGTTTGGCTACTTTCACTTTCACTGAAATAGATTTGTTGGCTACTGTTTCAACACTGGCAAGAACTAATGAATTTTTTTTAACGAAAAATGAATTGTCGACATAAGTCACGTCATTTAGAAAGCATTGTGCGAGTAAACTAGACACGACGACAAGCATTTACAGAACAACCGTCAAAGAACTTGACCATTTTAGTCTGTATAGAAGACTAGATAAAGACACAATGCACTTGTAATAGGTTCTAGCTGCGTAACTTATAAGTTTGTCAGACCAAAACACGCGTTTTATCAAACTATTACTGGTGTTATTTTTGACTAAATTAATTATTAACTAATCGTTAATTCTTGTAAATATAGATCTAACTGTTAAACAGCTGTGGCTGTTTTGTAAAGACTATGTTTAATTTTTTCTCAATTCTGCTCTGCGATGTAACTTCGTAACGTTTAATATTTTGGATGAGATTGAGTGACTTTTTTAGTGATTTACAGTCATTCTGATTTGATTTGTTTTTTTTAATTTTGTGTAATTCGAGGTCTGTTTGTTGTAACGTAACGTAAGTTGTGAATCGTTTTTTGTTATCTGATATGTTTTTTTTCTGAAACTGGCGGTGCTATGTTGCGTTGCAGCTTGGTACACGTTTTATACCGCTATTGCCGGACCAGTCGTCAAATGTACGTGACTATTCGTTTTGTCCGTACTTTGTAAAGATAATACATGAAAGTTTATAACAGTGGCTTAACTTAATAATGTCAGTAAAAAACGTTGAGTCGCTGAGATAGTCAGTCAAGTTTTTTTGGTATTTTTGTCGTCTTCTCTACTACTGGTTTTTCGTTAATATAATATCGTTAATATCGTTAATAGCATCTGGATTTCTACCGTTATGTGTGATCACTGTGATGATTATACAGATGACGACGACGCAAAGTCCACCGCCTGTGACAACGCCAGCGCCAGCGCCGCCAAGCAATGTCGGCGATACCGCCAAGGGCTTGATGGTGAGCAACAGCTGACGAACATATTAAGACTTCATTAATTTGTTACCTTGAAAAAAAACAACAGTTGAACTTGTTATGCGTTTGCCTAGCCATTGATTTAACTGTGCTCATCTTTAATTCAGCACTTGAGTAGTTGTGCTGCCATATTTAAAAAATACAATTGATTGATTGGTTGATTAAAACGTATCACAAACCCTGTATCACTGTCCTTAAGTAACGCCCTACCCTAGTTATTTTTCACCAGACTGCAACTGAAAGCACACATATTTGTAGAATTTATTATCATTAGTAGTCGACGGCGGGGATCTGTGTTTGTAACAGTAATGTTAAAAATGCCAAACCGAAAACGAAGCCGAGGCCAGAATTATGAGGCCGAAATCAACGTGGAGATTAGTAGGACAAGGCCGAGGCCAAAACCGAGATCAGAAATAGAACTACAAGAAGCCCAGCTATCGCTAGGATAGCCAACCGTATTGGTTGTCAGTAACCTTGAAGGTCATCCAAGGTCGATGATTTTTATCCTGTCTGGAAAGGCATATGCCACTTTCTGTTAGTGATTAATAGTAATCTTGGCCCTATCGCTCACCATTTCTGAAATATGGTCACTTATAGTTTGAAAATTTTCACCAAAAATTGCGGCCAAACTGGTGCCAATGGAGACATGCTTACTATTGACAGCCTATAGGAACTCGCCAGCGCCCTATCCGATGGTACCATCGCCGACCTCCTACGACGTACTGTTTAGGCACAGTACTGCACGATTGACATACCATAATGCGTTATGACGCTCTAAGGTTATCTAAGGTCAATGATTTACATGTCATTTGAAAGCCAATATGCGACTTTCTATTAGTGATCAATAGCGACCTAGGCTCTATCTCGCGTTGTTTAGCCAATATACATCCGTGACAGACGGACATATGGACAGACGACGACAACCATGCCAATAGCTCGACCGTTAAATATACCATCGACTAATAAAAGTGGCAATAACAACAAAAGCTGGAAGTTTTTAAGGCCAAAGCATTAGGATCGAGAACAGGCAGGCCGAGGCGAAATGCTTACGGCCAAGGCCGAAGCGTAGGTCATGATTATGAAGCCGAGACCGAGGGCGTGGACATAGTTTGACCTTGAAACTCGGCGTCTCTGGTTTGTAGCTGCACCTGGTAGCATCAAACTGGGCGTGGAGCGGCAGAATGCGTGGTATCAGCGGTGCAGACTTCGCCTGCTACAGACAATCGCGCCAGGCGGGGCTCCGGGGCACCTACCGCGCCTTCCTCGCCTCTAAACTACAAGATCTCAAATCCATCGTTCACAGAGCCGAGGACATGAATGTACCCGTAGTCAACCTCAGGGTCAGTTAAGCGTTTAGTCTCCCATCTCATTTGCCAGTTAATGCAGTGTATACATACACGGGGCGATCGTTGCCGCAACTGTGAGAGACTGGGACTGGGAGCAACCGGTTGCGGCGACGATCACCTGGTGTATACGATACGTAAGTCTCGTCACATACTCATGCACAGAGAAACACAAATAAATGTTTCGTCGTAACGTACGAAAATGGCGATAGCTAGGGCGCATTATAAATATTTTTTCATTTTGTTGTTGTTGTTATTGTCGTCGTCGCCGTGGTGGTATTTTATTGAAGATGTGACACTAACGGTTGGAATAAAAAAAGTGTCAGTAAACTGGCATTCGTCATAAGTACACTGCATTTATTAAGCCAATCTGTTTTTGCTCGCGATTCATACATGGCGCTGTATAAATGCTGTGACTGATTTATTTATTTACCGATTCATCGACTGCGTACTGAATAATGACGATATGAATTACTCACGACGAATTTGGCGTGATGTCATGTATGACAGACTTTTGAGTTAGAAACTAGCACGTATTGAAATGCATATTTAGGCGAATTATCTACTTATTCATCATGCCTGTGCGTCTGTGAATCAGAATCAGATTCTTTTCAGCTCGTGGCTGGAGATGTTTGACGGTCGCGGCGCGCCGCTCAACAGCAACAAAGTTCCGATCTATTCTTTCAACGATGTCGACGTCATGCGAGATCCATCCTGGCCAGTGTCTTGAAACTCTGTTCTACTCTGTTGTATTCTACACTATTCTATTCTATTTCATTCTTTTGCGTTATATTGTGTTCTCTGCTATAACACAATGGCAGTTACTGTAGGCCTAACTAACTAACAACCGACTTTACTTTGGCATTCTGATGGCTGTTCTGGTCCAGGAATTTTTAAAACATGTTTTTTATTTTTTACTTCAATTTCTGTAGAAGGCCAAAATGGCGCCTGACAGTCTATAGAGACAAACAGCGTTATAACGTGGGTCAATCATTTTTTACAGCTTGATTACTTCAAAATTATAAATAAATTTTGACGAAATTTTGTGGATAAGTTGAACGTGGCCGAAGAGAAAAGTATTTAGGTTTTGGTGGCGATCTGGGTATTTTGGTGCATTCGGTGTCAATTTTCATTATTCTTTACCATCACAGTTTGCGCACGATAGCGAGGATTGCGATGAAGAATAGAAACAGCAGATAATAAGGATTGTAATTTGATTAATTTATACCGTTTGTCGATCATTGTTTCACTGTTTCAGCCTATGTGTTTGTTCGGTAACAATTATTGGGATGTGCCTTGTCGATTGGAGAGGCGACATTTTTCAACCGATCTTTTAGAAACTTAAATTGGAAGACAGTGGCGGCATTGTCTTTTTAATCATTCTTTGCGGATGTTTCAGGTGTTTGATCGCTGGTAGTCTATGTGGCTGTGTTCAGGCCTGAGAAGCTGATATGGCTAGGTGCAGACGCGCACGGTCGTCGTTCGTTCGACAGCTATTGTCGTAACTGGCACGCAGACAAGACAGTGCCTATGGGCGCCGCCAGTTCCCTGGCAAACGGTCACCTTGTGCGGCCCGAGCGCAAGCCTTGTTCCAGCCGACTAATTGTTCTTTGTATTGAACACTCGAGCCGCCGCGACGTCTGATCTGAAACCAACTCTTGACTGTCGCATCATCTAGTCTTGTGACTTTTCTTGTCTGGAATTAAGCGTCGCCTACATGTGCGAAGTGGCGTCGTCGTATGAAGGATAGGGGGCCAATTATCCTTCCGCCTCTTTTAATTTAAGCCCGTCGAAAGAATTTTTTTCTTGTTGGAAAGTTGTCGTCCAAAAATACAAGAAATGTGCGATTTAAAATCCCGCATTTAGTGGGACTTAGGACCAAAATTGAATTTTTTTGGAGCAACCATATTCCTCTGTCGGAAATTTAAAGCTTTCTGTCGGAAGGGACCTTGCCTGAAAACAGCAAAAGAGAAAAACCGAAAACAGCGTGGGTGGATAATGCCATTTCTTAGACAAGATTAAAGCCAGTCAAGATGCAATCTGAAAAGTGGAAACAAATTGAACGGAGAAAAACGACTCAAAATGCGGCCTACTCTCGGAACAAGGATGGTTAAAGGCAAGGCAATTAGGCGCGTAAGGACGATATTGATTTACAAAGATCACTTAGTTTCAGATTCACTTTTGAGTGTGTCAATGACAAAAAAGTCGGGCTTTAATGTACGGCATACCGGCATTTATTTCGAAGGCGGCACTAAATTTGCACCAAAAAACCAGCATTTTCTCACGCTGAAAAATCATCGTAACATGTATTCGGCCGGGGCTTCGCTGGCACCCCCTAGGCGGCTGGGGGATACTCTCTCCTGATTTTCCTTCGGCGCCTTTGGCGTCTCGATCTGGGTGCCTTGTAGCCTTGATTGGCAGTAACGTTGCTTTTTTCTATACAAATTAAGCACTGAATAAATGAAAAAAAAACTTTATAAGGTATCAGTTAATCTAATTTTTGTGGTGGTTTATGTGCTCCACAAGTGCATTTATTTATGTCGCTGCGTTGGTTACTAGTGTATTTAGGCTACGACTGCTAAGCGTGGTTTAAGTGTTTCCTAACAGCAGTTTTTAGCGATTACTGCTGAGATTCAGTTGATTACTCCAATCCTATGCATAGGTTAACTGAATGTTATTTGTTGGGCCTTGGCGTTGTTAATGTTGTTCGCTCGCTGTTGTTGAAATATTTGTTATGTGTAAGATCACACATGCAGTGTTAATAATACTAGGCTTATTATTAATAATGAATCATTTTTATTAAATTTAAAAAACATTATTGCAAACTAGTAAAAATAGCAAACAATAGTTTAGTGAATTATAAATGTCAGGTCATTTTTGGTTTCAGTCTGTCGTGGGCGCGGCGAAA
>Ga0209367_1001828_pt1 | contig 27141 bp, 16 predicted proteins | sample WorMetLIZISLAND2_FD_187412 | JGI IMG/M metagenome (GOLD analysis project Ga0209367, IMG submission 187412) | Marine gutless worms symbiont microbial communities from Max Planck institute for Marine Microbiology, Germany - Olavius geniculatus... ... | reverse complement strand
ATCACGAAATAAGTGCAATGTGAAACAGATGTCAACACTATCTACGAGAGCCATCCCGAAAGTTTCCGGCCTCGACATATTAGACAATAATATTTTCTACAATCTATACATCAGTGAAACGTACATCCTTTACGAACTATAATGAGTCGGTTGCGGATATAACGTTGTTGTAATTTATGACATCATATAGCTTTAAACTGAAATGATTTGGAGTGCTAACGCAAACAGCATAGAATCAAGCTCACTGCTGCATGACAATTTTTCAGCATGTAGCTAGGTTTACCACAGTGAAGCCCCGTGGCATCTGATTTTGTGAAAGTCCTAACAAATACATTTTTGAATTTCTCATTTGCATATGTGAATATGCAATAGCCTGCATTTGTGCTAGCCGCAAATAAGAGCATTTGAGTCAATTACGACTTCATGCAAATACGATGGGCATTCAAAAAGTTTTGAGCCTCGGTATATTGGACAAAAATTTTTTTATTGTCTATATATCAGCAAAAGGTACCTACCTGGCGTATTCCTGTGAGCAGATTGTGGAAATGACGTCACTGTAATTTATGACATCATAGAGCATTAAGCTGAAATGATTTGGAGCGCTAACACAAGCAGCATTTGAATCAGGCTGATTGTTGCATGAAACTTTTTTAGTCTGAGGCTGGATTTACCAAAGTGGGGCTCCTTGGCATCTCATTCTATGAAAGCCCTGCTATCTACGTTTATGAATTTCTCATTTGGGTCTGTGAATATACTATAGCCTAATCTGTGGTAGCCGGAAATCAAAGCACTTTAGACAAAATATGACGCAATGCCAATATCTGATGGTATCAAAAAATGTTATTAAAAATTTAGCTGTTAATTATATCATTTGTGTTAATGAAAGGCCAATCAGAATTTGTGACTATTTACATGGGCCCCTAATGAGCAGATGGGCTAGGAGGGGCCCAGGAGCAAGCCCTGCGCAATTTCCCCAAATTTTATCACTGGAGTCCAGTCCAAAGTCTACATTTACCCAGCTGGCTGTTCATGACTATGACTTTCTACACCAAGACCACTCTGCATACAGCAATGACCTTACCCCTGGTGACTATAATCTGTTTTGAAATCTGAAATCTCACAATGATGTTGTCCGCTATCCATGATGATGAATGACTCGAGCCTTTTTCGTTGACGCTGGAAATCCCTTCTATTTAATGTTCTGTGATGTCATAAATTACAACGACATCATATCCACAACCGACTCATTAGAGTACACAAAGAATGTACGTTTCACTGATGTATAGATTGTGGAAAATATTGTTGTCTAATACGTCGAGGCCGGAAACTTTTGGGATGACCCTCATATGATTACCTTCAGTATCGGCATAGCTCACAGCAGATGAGTATCGACGTACAGAGTACGTGAAGCACTGAGTCTCACTCCCACTGTTACATGCAGATGCGCTGACATTGGGATTTCCCACCGCAGCATCCATCGGGAATACCAGCAGCTGGTTCTCTTTTCCTGATGACAAACTCCGCTCTCGGCAATTCCGCGCCTCGGTGTGTGGTGTGTTGGTGGCATCCTTCGGTGTCGCCAGGTCTTCAGTAAACAATGTTGAAGACTTTGCAGCAGATAGAAAGAAGGTTGATTCAGAGACGGTAACAGTTTCATCATCAACGTCATCAGAAGGAGCATTCTCATCAACACTAACTTCACTAGACTCTGGATGCAGGTTAGAAAACTGCAGACCATGGCTCGACTCATCGACTGTCTTGTCTACACGAATATCCAGTGCTACCAGAGAGTCGCCAGTGTTGAACACTGCGATGCCGGGACACACCATAGATATGAGCGGGAGGAAAGGCGGGAACGGCGATGCAACCTCGTAATGTGTGTGAACCGTGAATGAATGGTGAAGGCAACATACAGGAATATCCCTGTCATAACCTAACACATTACATCAACAATCATCAAGTAATGCAGTGGAGCAAAATTCCTTGTATGATACTAATCAATTTTTTTGATCGATTAATCTCCAAGAAGTAATTTGACAACATCTCCTGTGAAAAATGCACAAAGTAGTCATGTTACAAAGTCCAAAATTGTGCTTAAATTTTAGTCCATCAAAAAATTATTCATAAGACAATGTTTTAATGATTAACCAATTAATTAACTGCTAGTGCACATAGCGATAAAATAAACCAAGGCCGTCGCTTACTGCCATCAAGCATTGAAATACAGGCAGCACAGCAAGTGGTGTGGTCTAGGTGTGCAGGTACCTGAGTCACGGACACAGTAAACAGTAGAAAGCTGAGAGCAGTTCGAACAATGTCCAGCAGGTGGCAGCGCCGTCACTGTCACATAACATGGTCGCTTTTCTTCACTGTATTGTACAGCACTGACACTGACAGCCAAACACACAGTACTCACAATACACATACACTCTGCTGACAAAGATAGACAGATGGACAGATTACATTACACAAGACAGTGCACACAGATCTTGGAAAGTAACAATAATTAAAATTCAAATTTTCCAGCCCTGGAAAATCATAGAATCAAGCGTAAGTTAAAGTAATGGAAATTAAAACCAAATGGTTGTCCCATTCTGGTGCCATCCTGAACAATCATGGAAAATTGGCACGCAAAGTCCTTGTGCATGTTTTAATTCACATTTGGTAGAATATTTGAAGTATCAGAAGGTATGTCACAATTTTAAAATTTACAGAAATCCCACTCACTTTTATCTCGATAAACAAAAAATAACTTCCAAGCTTTTTCTGATTAAACGAGACATGACAGTGCAACAGCAGCAGCTGGGAAGATGTACCTGTATCCATGGATGAGAAGTCTATCATGCATTGATGGCCACTGACTAATTGTCAGGTGCAGCTCTTCCTGTATCCCTTCCGCACCAAACAAGCGCACTTCCGACACCTAAGAGCAGATGTTAAAACACACATACAAGCAGACTTATGACAATAATAATCACACTTGACAGCCAACAGTGCCCTGTGATCCTAGAGTCAATGCTCATCTCTGTCTGCTAGCCTTGACACAGCTCAATCCACCTTCCTGGCTAGTACCAAATTATACTGCTTGGTGTGTGTGTGAGAACAACTTACCCAGGGCTGTTACCTGATTGTGGAACAGCCGGGAATCAAACCCACAACCTCAAAATTGTTAGTCCGACATGTTACCGGTAGCCAAGCCACACCGTAGAACAATAATGATTATACATAAAAAATGTATTGTATGTTTCCTTTTTATGCACCACAATGTAAAATAAAACCAGGGACTAAAGAAAAGCATTTGGATGGCACATTCCAAGTCTTCTGGCCTCCTGGTTACGAAGGAATAAGTCCAAATCTAATAACATTCTCGCAGCGAGGAGGCACATTCTCTACTGCATATAAAAACATTATGTTTTCTTTTCTTTTCCTCCTTACTCGCAGACAATACTCACAATGACACAGGCACAGCTATATGACGATGACCTTTTCCCGCATCTGCGACGTAAGCACGTACAGTAGTTTCGAGCTGGTTGGCTTGCAATGCATTCAGTAGAAAAAGAGTAAACGCTGACATCAATAAACAAAGCAGTACCAAGTGGAGTGGTTGGTATGGTATGAAAAGCCAGCATTGAAGCCTGTAGCAGTTGCATGAAGATGGAATGGCAGCATCATTGTCTCCTACATGCAGAGTGTAAGAAAAAACAAACTGACCATCTCGACTGAAGCCAAGGAACACATGCCTGCATACAAATTGCAGTCAGACCAGGGCTAAGAAACAGAATCAAGTGTTTACATCTTTTACGTAACCCTTAGCCAAACACATGTTAACACTGTAAGACCATGGATACGAGGCTGAAATGCGCTGCACAGTGTGCCACTTTATGTATCAGCTTTTGCTGATACTCTTTGCAGCTGCCCATGGAGAGATGGGCAGGCTGAGTAGTATGTGGGCCTAGGACTGATTAATGACATTGATATGACCAACTATGTAACCAACTAAGCCAAACCACCATCGTCTGGAAAATAATTACTGACAATAATGTAATTAAGCATAATTGACTTGAATATAACACAAACGCCACTGGAACTACTGCTCAATGACTAACAAAATACACAGTACATGAATGAATACTGCATACCCTTCTTCAAGTACGAACTGATCAACAAGTTCAGTCAAATCAAAAGCCAGGCGTCCGGGAAGTTTGTGAAAAATTTGTGACGAAACTGCACGCCGGTGAAAGCGATGAACACCCCCAAGCTACAAAGTATATAGTATTACTGCACCAACATATCAAATAAATTTTTAATGCACAATAAAGTGTAATTTTTTATCATATCATAGTATAAATGTTGACATCAGTGCACAATTTCATGTCAGTATAATTAACAACATCAGCTACAATAAAAACAGCAGTGACAAATAACTCCCGTGTCAAACAAAAAACTTTTTATTTGTCAAATTATTCAGCAATGTATAATAAGGCAGCGTAAAGATTACATGCAGCTTGATTCTCCTAAATTACAGCTACTGTGTAAATAGCAGAGTGGGCACTATCACAAATCTCCGAACTATCAAATGTTTGAACTAGAGATATGTCCGTTTGGCAGGTGCACCGGCAGCACCAGCAGAAAATATATGATCGAATCAGATTGCTAAACCTAATGTTAACCGTAACACTGACGACCCTTATCCCCAACCTTAACCCTAACCTTCTGCACTTGATCTTCATTGATGCGGTGTTTCGTGACACTGCCGTTTGCCTCTGAGTTGGTGCTAACGTCAAGATTCAGGTGGAAAAGTTTTGCCATAATGTCAAAGCAATAAGAACATAACAAGTGAAAGCCTATCACCATTCACAAATGTCTTTTGTAGTCTACTAGTCGTACTGCTGCTTCTGTACTCATTGAGCAAAAGATTGATTCAGTTCAAAATTGACACAGGCATGAGCTCGGTGTTACTTTCCATCTGGAATCATAATTGAGTGCAACTTCCCTCCCCCCAGTTTTGGGCTGTTCCCCCAATTTCTGACTCAAGTTTTCCCCTCCTTTTTTGGCTTCTTCCCCTGATTATAGGGAAAATGTGAGGCTATTTTCCGTCCGCCATGAACGGAAAAGAAGAGCACACGGACGCTATTTTCTGTCCGTGCGGACAGAAATCTATGTGCTCAAAGTGCTTTTTTCATCCCTAGAGACGGAAAAGTGAGCAAGCCTGAGGCTATTTTTCATCCGCCACTAACTAAAAAGTAGACTACATGACGTTATACTCCTTCCACCATGGACGTATGAAGACTGAGACTGGTGGAAAATGACCGCTTAATTTTTTGGTATAATACACAGCCTTACGCATGCATTTAAGTAATGTAACGTTATGTATGAGTCTATATACTAAAAAATTTGTACCGAATGGCATTTTGATTATATTAAACAATTCTTGTTGTCTGCTATTTTTCAGTGTACTGCATTGCATTGCTGGATGTAAACAAGTAATTTGAGCAAAGCTCACGAGATGCGTGAAAGCCTATAGCAGTTCCTGTTCGCAGGTAATCTTAGTCTATCTCCATCCATTTCGTCGAAATTCACTCTTTTGCAGCCAAAAATCGCAAAAAATCACGTTAAATCAATATTTTTAGGGTTCAAGGTCATTCAAGGTTATCGATGTTGACATTCGTAAGAAATTCCTCATCAGTGCTTGTTATGATAAGCAGCTGTGCCTATCTGCAACCATTTACACGCTAGACAAGCCAACAGAGTATAAATAACCACTTTTTAGGGGGGCAGCTGTCTTTGACGCCCGCCTGCGCCGACCTGCTTGAACCTAGAGGGTCCGGACTTGGACTGCTAAAATCTACATTTCATGCTGAAAATTTCATATGCAGGTTGTCTTGGGCTATCTCCAGCCATTTTGGTGCAATTCACTCTTGAAATGCGCGTCGCAGCGCAAAATTGTGCAAAAATTCACTAAAAACCCTTTTTGGGAAGGTTCAGGGTCATTCAAGGTCATCGATGTTGATAAATTTAAAAAGCCTGTCACCAGTGCTTGTTATGATAAGCAGCATGTATGTACCTATCTGCAACCACTTTCATGCTACACGAGATAATTGCGGTAAAATAACCACTTTTTAGGAGGGTAGCTGTCTTTGACGCCTGCCTGCGCCGGCCTCCTTGAACCTAGGGGGTCGGGACTTGGACTGCTAAAATCTACATTTCATGCTGAAAATTTCATATGCAGGTTATCTTGGTCTATCTCCAGCCATTTTGTCGCAATTCAGTGTTGAAATGTGCGCTGCATCCAAAAATTGCGAAAAATTCACTAAAACCTCTTTTTGAGGGGTTCAGGGTCGTTCAAGGTCATCGATGTTAATAAATCCAAAAAGCCTGTCACCAGTGCTTGTTATGATAAGCAGCACGTATGTACCTATCTGCAACCATTTTCACATTATTCGAGCCAATAACAGCAAAATGACGTCTTTTTAAGGGGGGTACCCCTCTTTGACGCCCTTGTTCGAGGGGAACCCCTGCACCCAGTGGCACGAAATTTTTGTCATGATAAACTAGAGACCTTGGGGCAGCCCACAGTGAAGATTTCGTGATCCTACTTGCACCGTTTTGATACAGCTCACGAGTGTGACAGACAGACGGACAGACAGACAGACGCCCAGACGATGACAAAGACGCGCGAAGCATTCTGCTTTCGCGCGTAATAAACCACTTGTGAAGTTAGCGTTGTTGCTGCGTCCGTAAGACGTTTGATGCTGTCAGCGTTAATGGCAGCAAAGGGGTGCATGAGTAAAGCAAAAAATAACAGAAATCGCAAATAATAAACACGATTAAGCACCGATAGTCAATGACAAAGAATGAGACAAAAACATTTATACAGCAATAATTCTAGCAATAGATCGGCGATCTTGCAGTTAGCACTGGAAAATTGCTAGAGGTAGATCGGGTAGGCACAGTATTAGGTACATGGTAGAACTTATGTTTCTGGTAGTCATAGGACCATGCCACGACACTGTCACGTATTTAAATCAGGCTTATTCAGTATTATATCAGAGTCCATCTCAAGCCATATCTGTTTCTTTGTAACACAGACTTAAAAATATACTGTTTTTGAATAAATTTGGTAGTTGATAACAAAGTGACTGATATTTCAGTCCCAACCACAGTCCTGGTATCGCAGTGGAGAAATATGGCTGCATTCTTACATTAATAATGTGATAAATGTAATTAGATAACGTGGTGATCCACCCCTAGTAATTTTCTGCTCACTAGTGCGAGATCGCCGATTTACCCCTAGCACTGACCATGTGATAGACCTGTCAGAGAAGCTATACCGGTAGTAAATAAATAGAGACTCAAGATACTTCGCTGTGCCTCAACTCAGTTACAGAAGTATTTTGCATCCAGAACTCATTCACTGCAAGACTTCGTCACCTAATAATAATAATAATATTGTATTGTATTGTATTGTACCTCGTTGGCTTCAATACCATCCATCAGAAGCCAGCTAACTGCTATATTTTGCCCATCGGCATGTACACTCCATTGCTGCAATATCCACCAGGAGTTTGGCAATTATCATCCAAATCCAGAGCCAGAGTAGTCTGTGGTAGACGTGTGTGCCAAGCTAAGTCAGCTATTGGTACTGTAGAAAGAGTCTTGGCGGTTAGGCAATCACAATATTTTCTATATATTGCAATATTTCTGATATATTGGGATATTTTACGTCAAATGTTCATATTTTTAATGTCTGTAATGTCGGTAATTTGTGAACATCGAATTATAAATTGGTGATAGAAGTTACGTGACGTAATATGTTAAGCCTAATCATGTTTACGTCTGTTTACGTTATTTTTAGTTACCCCATTACTGAAATAACCACAATAAGCAGAGAAACAATTAACTAACCAAAATAAAGTAACAATAATATTTTTGGTGTCGTAATTTGACGACACTTACAACAGTGCAGTCTTTGATTGATTAAGTTTACTGACACATTTTTAGAATTTCTGTAAAGCATACTGCCTTGCTCAATGTTCAGGTCTTGTTCCTGTGCTTGTATAAGATTTACATACTTATTACTTTTAAAATATTGATATTGATATCGCGATATTTTGTAAAATATCATATCGATATCGTATCGAAATTTAAGTGCTGATATCGAGTCCTCACTATCTATTACAACTCATTGGAAGGGGTTGACGGTCATCTATTCCCACACCAGACAACAGGCTGGCTGTCTTATCGGCCCATCATTTTTTAGATCGAACCCATGTAAAGGAAGTGGAATGCACAGGAATGAACTGTAAGATGAGGAATGTTTAAACATTGAATCCAAAACTTTTGCACATACCGTCACTTATGACAAAGTACCCAACTATGTTGGTGTGGCATTTGGCATGGTGATTACTGGTTACATCAACTGAGAAGTCATGGGTTCAACTCGTGGCCATTCTGCTGTCACTTAAGTTGATGACACATTGGCCAGTAACAGGCGCCTGTTTCCGGCGCCTCTGCGTTTTTTTTTGGTGCCGGAAACAGGCGCCTGTTGTCTGATGCCAGAAACCATGACACACTTAGCCGGTGAATGATACCGGAAGAAAAAAAACAAAGGTGAATTCTGATTTTACAGAAATTCGTTTTTTCATACAGCTTTATGAGTTGAAAAATACTTTTGTCACTCCACTTCATCTTTTATTTTTGTTTACAAACAAACGAGCAGTGCTATCGTATGTTCAGACTGACCAGCTTTCCAGCCAGTTTCCGGCATGAAATTGACCATGTTCTAACCGGCGTGGATTTCTGGTACCAGAAAAATCTGGCACCAGAAAAGTGTGACAGACTGACCAGTTTCTGGTACCAGCTTACTGGTACCAGAAACAGGCACCTGAAACTGGCCAGTGTGTCATCACTATTAGGAACTTTTGACACATGTGCCTTTGTTAATTAGCTGTGAACGGTTATGCTGTGCAGCTGGGAAGATAGCCACTGGTTTGGCAAAAAGTAATGGCTCGACAGCCTGTCATTGGAGTTTACATATGGCATTAGGGATAAGGTTAGGTTACCGGGTACTGTTTCATACAGCTGACAGCATGTGAGATTTGCACCCTAACTGAACAGTTACCCATTTAAAACTGATGAACCTTATGTTTAATCATACATAACCTTTTATACTGATAGTGTACGTAATTTGTTTTCTGTTGTAGGTTCGCAACGGTCACATAAAGCGCATCACAGACAATGACATACAGTCTCTAGTGATAGAAATTGCCGGCACAAATGTCAGGTATGCAACAACCACTTCTTGTTCACTCAGTGTTTCTTGTCTGCATAATTTTTACGTGCAACAGCCGCGTCTTAGTCATTGCAGTTCTCTCTGTTTGTCCATCTGTCTGTCCGTTCGTTCGTCTGTCCGTCACACGGGTGGATCAGTCAAAAATGGTGCAAGCTTGGATCACCAAATCTCCACCATCGGCTGCCTGGAAGACTCTAGTTTCAGGATCGGTAAAGCTTTTCCATAAATTCGAAAGGGGTCACCTCGAATGCGGGTGCTAAATGAGAGGGGGGTGGGAAAAATTGCAATTTTCAACCAATATGGTGTTGGCTGAGTGAGACAAGGTTGCGCCCTCTGGCGAGCACATGTAAAACACTATAGATAATTAGCCGCCGGTCGTATGGCGTTCTCTGGTGACGGTAAAAGAAACATCATTGCTAGGATAGGTGAACTTAGATTATGTTTTACTGGGCTTTCAAACATGCACTGCTGTTGCACGTTCCTTTTTGCATTAGCTAAGCTTTTCTTGTTTTTCTTAGCAGATCCCTAACAGTATGAAATTAGGCTAATTGGAGAACTTCAACTGGGTGCAGAGGTGAGTGAGTATAAGTGAGTAATGCTTATCGTCGAACGATATTTTAATTTATAAACTATGGTACAGTTTCTACACTGTACATTGCATCTGATATTAAAATTCTTTGCGTGTACTGGTAATTTGCTAGTTATAGTATGATGGAAGGTTGATGTGTAAACAGTTACTGTGCAGCTCTTTTCTTCCTCTTCAATGGCTATCTCACTGTGCTTAAACACTGCCGTAAGCATCAACAAAAGCCACTTGAAACCAGCAGAACGGTTCTTCAGAACAAAGCTTTAGGAATGGGTTTGAGGTCAACATTTTAAAATGAACTTCAAGGCTAATGCCAGTGGTCCCTGAGGCCAAGAACAAGGTCAGGCAAGTGGCTTTGGAGGCAAGGCCAAGGCCAGACTGTAATGAACCTTTAAAATGCTCAGACAAACATAGTTTTAATGTTATTACAAATTATTGGAGGCCAAGTTGTCAAGGTCAAGGCCAAGCCATAATCATAGCTAGAGGTCGATCGAAACTGGATTTTTCAGTTTTAGCCGAAACCAAAGCCTGTATGCACCAAAACCAAAAGTGAGCGTCCAAATTCGGCCGAAACCGAAACTGAAGCTATAGATGTCTCAGACATTCGTCACTAATACAAACATAAGTAAAAAATACTAAAGCTTATACAACTACAAAAATACTGATAAAATATTTAATTATGTAACTCACATATGAAGTCCAAACAACATTTTGAGTAACATTCACACAGTTGTTGTTCGTGCTGACTGCCTGTTTCAACGTCCAAGATCCATCAATATGCAAATCTGAACAAATGGATGTTATACACCAGTTTTTGCGTAGTCATTTTTGTGCATTTTCGCAGTGAAGGCTGCTGCTCCTAGCATACAACTGACCATCTGAGTTTAACAGTTGTTCATTTGCCATGGACTGAGAGCTGAAAGTCTGAGATGTAGAATGGTAAAAGCCTTAAATAATAATAGCTTAGATGGTATCTGAAAATTCAGCTGTCATTAGCGACGGCTCGCTGACCAGCTAAGCCATGCTTGTCCCTACCAAATCAGCCTCTCCATCGTTAGCAGCAACGGACCGAGCTCATGACACAGACACTGCACTGCTATCTATCCGAGCTTCCTTGCTTGAGACTAAATGCACAGATGTCAGCAGAACAACTGCCGCTTGCAGACTGTGCGCTGCTGGCAGCGTGGACTGGCGTTAATGAGTAGGCCTACCAGATGACTGATAAGAGGTACAGTCAAAGAAGGCAGCCAGCATTTGGTCTCTTTCGGTTTCGGTGCCAAATACACTCATAAGTTTCGTCCGAAACCGAAACTCATTACAGTGAGTTCCACCATAATCGAAACCAGACCGAAAGTGGCTTTATTGTCAGATTCGGTGCCAAAACCGAAACTGGAATTTGGTCGACCTCTAATCGTAGCCTATACTCAAGGTCTTTGAGGCCAAGGTCAAGGCCAAAGCCAGAGCTTTTTGAAGCAAAGGTCACAATTTTTTGTCTTCGAGCTGTCCTCGAGTTTAAGGACAGTCTTCTGGGACCCCATCCCTGCAAAACTGCTGAAATCGATCTTCTGTCATTATTCTGCACTATTTTTGTTGATCACTGTTGAGCAGCAAGACTACCTTCCATTGTTACATGTCACCTGCCTCTTACACAAACCAAATTTGCATTAACAGTACAATTAACATACAACTAAATACATTGTGATCGCCTGATTGATGTGACTAAAAACATTGATTGTTTGACATTGGTACTGTGAATTGTCCTGATGCACAAGCTTTATGTTTGCAGCACAACTTTCATCACTTGTCCAGCAGACCCATCTCAAACGCTCGGCATCAAGCTACCATTCCTCGTTATGATCATTAAGAATTTGAAGAAGTACTTCACATTTGAAGTTCAGGTCAAACAGAGACACTTTGAATAAACTCATAGGTTGTAACAATAGCTAACATGCTGTGTAACTTTAGCAAATTGCATTTGGTATTTGTTGTATTGGCATGGTGGTGAGTTAAGTTATTTTTCCAATGAAGGCAACAGTGGTTGTCATAATGTTAGCATAACAAATTATGGTTGTAATTTGATGAAGTTGTGTAGCTTATTGGACGTTTGTTACACTGTCGAGTGTCGATGCGCTGGCACTGTTGAATGTTTTATGGTAATTAATCGCAGTCACACTCTCACATACTGGTAACTCATGATACTAAGGTTGTGCCATGAATAAGTTATAAGATGGTATCATCAGCTGTGAAGTCTTTTAATTGCAAATGCCATCCCAGTATTGTTCTTATTATTACCGAACATTACTATTATTAGGTATTGGATGACAAGAACGTGCGTCGGCGATTCCGTGCGAGCAACTACCAGAGCACGACGCGGGTCAAGCCTTTCATCTGTACAATGCCGATGAGACTTGATGATGGCTGGAACCAGATCCAGTTCAATCTCTCGGACTTCACACGGCGGGCGTACGGCACCAACTACATCGAGACGCTCCGCGTACAAGTTTGTGCTTCATTGCCATTTACATTTAAACTCTCTGCATAGAAATCTATGTTAGTTTACAGTCGCATTTTGTCACCATTTTTTGATACTTTGCTTAAGTGTTGCGAAATGTGATTTTTCGCTTGACTTCTTGTGAATTGGTTGTCAGCAGTTTTTCGCTGATCATTGATTTTTACTCGCGACAGCTGCTACTGCTGTAGCACGTTTTAGCCATCGCAATTCTGTCCGTCCGTCCGTCCGTCTGTCACATGGGTGGATCAGTCAAAAATGGTGCAAGCTAGGATCACCATCGGCTGCCTGGAAGACTTTGGTTTCAGTATCTGTAAAGCTTTTCCATAAATTTGAAAAGGGTTACACTGAGCGAGGGCGCTAAATGACACGGGGGCGGGGGGTAGGGAAAACTTTGCGATTTTTAGCCAACACGGCTGTGCGAGACCTTTCACACCCTCTGGCGAGTGTAAATAAAACATCATTGCTGGGATGGTGAGCTTAGATTTTGTTTGCACCAGGCCTTCAAACATGCACCGCTGTCATGTGTACCCTTTTGCATTAGCTGGGCTTTTCTTGTATGGGTGAGTGGCTAGGCAATTAATACACAGGACTGTTGGCATATATGTTTTCTGTTTGTTGCTTCAACCAAGTGTGAATATCTGGAAAACCTGAAAATGCTAATGAAAACTGTGAGAGCATCGACCAAAAGTGTCTTATTGTTAACTTTGTGTTTGTGTCAACACCAGTGCTCATCACCAGTAAGACATGCGTTAGGGAAATGTTGGGAAATTTCACCAAATTGCGCTATGCGTGCGATTGTTGAAGTTGTCATTTTGGATACATGCTAGCTTAGTGAATTGAAGCGTAATTTCTAGATTTAAACTGGTTTTGACACCTGACGCATTACAAATGCTGCTGACTTAGTAATTCAGTGAATTTTTTATAACTTATTTGTTATCAGTTGCTCGTAAGTTGAAACAGTGAACTGTGTAAATTTGTCAGCTGAAAACCTTTACCTACTGATCTGTTGTGTTTCGGCAGTCATTGTTATTTTTAATTTGTTGGTTTCTGTTCACCTCTAGAGAAGTGACCTGCTTGTTTGCCATCTACAACCAGCACATCTAGAGGTGAACGTAAATCATTTGGAAGAATTCAGCAGAAATTGCTGAAGTGACAATTATCCGTAATGCTAAATAATGGCTGCAATGTGTTGGATTTTTTAGTGGTTTACTTGTATAAATTTATTTATTTATACCAATTTATTTGTATATTTTTTTATTATTAGCTAGTGATTTGGTGGTGTAACAGTTAGGATGTTCGACTTGTCGAGTGACAGGTGATACTGTGTGATCTCATATGGAAGGTGATGCTCTGTAGCTATAGCACTTAACCCATGTTGTTTGTGTATGGTTGCAGATCCATGCTAACTGTCGTATCCGACGTGTCTATTTCTCCGACCGTCTCTACTCAGAGGAGGAGCTGCCGGCTGAGTTCAAGCTATACTTGCCGATACCAGCCGCCAAGAAATAACACAACTAACACGCTAACATAAACTTTGTTTCTCGTTTTACATTGTCATCGTAGTCATCTGTGCGCATCTGTCTGTGTCTGTGGAATGGTTGATGCAAAATTTTCCATTTTATGTTGTTCAAGGTCTGTTGCAGATGGTTAGTTTTGCTATTCTAATTAGCAGAATATTTTGCTACGCAAGAGCACTGAGCAATCTAGCTGCTGGTGGCATTTACAAAACAAGTTGAGAATCAGCGACTTGTGATATCAGCTTATCAAATTGCAATCATCATTTGGGTTTACGCTGACTAGTAAGTTGCATAAATTCATCTAATTTTGGCCGCTGTTTTGTGTTGTAAGTGGTTTGGCAGCCAGAACGTCTTCGTAGTCTGAACAGAAATGTTTTTCATCCTTTTTCTGCAGTTACTCCAAGTTACTATGAAGTCAGTTTTTGTCAACTGAAAGTAAACTTATAAAATTTTGAAGAAGGAATTTAACATCAGGTATTAGCTAAAATTAAAGTAATTAATTGTCTTGACATTTATGTCGCACAGAAATTATTTGTGGTTGTAGTTTTTAATTTTTAAATAGGAAAATTGAAACTTAAAGCATACGTCTTAGATTTCAGAACTTTTGATTTTTATTGTAATTGAATGTAACTGATTGTTTTGTCACAGCCTGATTTTTGTGCTGTGCATATTCTGTGTTTACTGGAGGCAGATGTCAGAGATTTTGCTTGTCTTGCGTGTTTAATGAATGGCAGTTTATTATACTGTCCCATGTAATTAATACACAAAATCCGCAAGTGAAAGTGCTACTTTGTTGAATTTAAATAAGATCTTCACTCATACTGACTACTTTGCAGGTTTTGGGCACCATAGCTAATAATTATGTCTAAATTATGCATTTGTTTAAACATTATACACACACATAACATTTTGAAGATATTGCTTGTTGATGATTGCAGTGTTTGCATGTGAAATTGTGCAAATTATGTTTTCAGCTGAACTGATCCATTCCACTAGTCGTTGTAACCTATTGTATATATTTATATTATATTTAACTGAACGGTAATCAGGATGTGTTTTTGAGTTGAAAATTGGATGTGCAAATGCTGTCTGTATTGTTCTTTTTTGTCTTGTGTTGACTTTTTTGTGTTAATCCGTAAAAGTCTCATTAAAATTAATCCTCTGTCAAGCACGTGAATGCCCACAGTGATGCACGTTTAAAAACTTCATGGATATGTATGATGCTATATATACTTTATACACCTTTATTCGTCAAATGGCAGCCATGAAAGAAACATAACTAATAACGATAGATAATAATAATAAAAAAATAATAATGCTGACAAAAAATACAGTTCGTCAAATGTCCATTTCACAACAAGCATGAGCCTATTTTCTGCTAACCGAAATTAATTTCACTTTTGTGACAAATTGCCGGTCGTTAATATAGGCCTGAGAGCTGTTGTACAGCAGTTGGGATACCCTTCTGAGGCAGTGATGATCACAGCGGATTCAAGTATTCGCATTTCCTCCACCTTCTGACCTTTGAACTCGTTATAAGATGGGGTCATCAGCTGTGAAGTCTTTTAATTGCAAATGCCATCCCAGTATTGTTTGTTGTCCGGCCTTACAAAAAGCCAACACTGACATGGTTTTGAAACTCGACCATTTTTCTTATGAAGTTTGACCATTGTTGTAACTCTGTTTTGTGTAGAGTGTTGTTGCATTATGGCCGAGCATATCATGTTTATCGTCTGATTAAAGCCTCAGTTCCTGATCATACACTAAAGTGATTTGATGCAGGAGACTATTTTTTGTGTTAGTCAGTTTTTGTCAGCAGGGCAGGATCATCCATAAGGCTGGTAAGGCTGAAGCTTCAGGTCCTGGGCCCATGCCCGGACCATGGGCTCCGAAATTTCTAGAGAGTTGCGGTCTTCTAGTTCTAGACAAAAACTTTTCGTAAGCCTTATTCTGCATACAGCGTTGATAAGCGATTGCTTTTTTGGCAGCCCGCCTACGGTGTGTAGCATTGTATGATAGCATTGTATTTGTGTTTTGGCAAATAAATACTCTCTATCTCTCAACAGTTTGATTTTTTTCTGCTAGTTTCGCTCGCAGATTAGCCTATTTGTATCTCCACTTTTAAATTTGTTCTGCCGCCTGTTTGCTTTTATTTTTTGCGCAAATAAGGTAACAGTACCAATAGATCTAAAATAAAATCAATATTGCAAATTTATGTACGAGGTCACTTCAAGCCTCGGGGCCTGGAAAGACCGTGATCCGGCCTTGATTGTCAGCTGGATTAACCAAAAGTTATGAACGGATTTAGATGAAATTCTTTGCATGGGTTTGGCATGGCCCAAGGACGAAATGATGGCGTTGATTCTGGCCGAGGATTCTTTACCATTAGGAGATAGCAGCTGTGTTAACTGTTTTATATTTGCCAGGTGACAGGCCTGTTTTCGGCTGAGGTTTAAGATCTCTGATTGCTTCTAGTTTGGGTTAATAATTATCTTTGTGTACTATTACGTGTTGTTTTATGGCTGACTCAAATTTGCAAGATTAATCAAGTGAGGTAATCTTGACTTTTTGCTGAAAAGACAGAAATAAATTTAATTCTATACAAAATGCGCCTGTAGCTGGAGAAGAAATGACATTTTGCTGCACACTTGTGTAGGAACGATAATGCACTATCTTATATGGAATAGGATAACTGATGCAATTAATTGCATTTTTTGCTGGAACAAACAATACGTAGTTATCAAATTATTCTTATTAATTCTATAAAATTGTGCATGAAGTACCACATTATACAGTGATAATGTGTGTACACTGTGTCCCAAAAAAGCATCCCGACATTTTCGACTAACTTGAAAACCAATTATCAGATTTTGATAATTTTTGGTAAGAATATTCCTGACGCAACTTGCCATCAAATGGTCGTTCAGTTTCTCACCACACCCAGTGTATGCTTTTGCACTACCTAGGGAATGCAGATCAAGTGAAATATGTGTTGAAATAAACAGAATACCTGAAAAACAACCCCGACATTATCGATCGTAACTTGAAAAAGATTAGCAGATTTTAATAATTTTTGGCAGAAATATTTTTGACACAACTGCCTATTAAAGTAGACCAAGCATTATTCGTGTTAAAATGAATGAAACAACGTCAATAAATTCCACCTATCCTAATCTGAGGGCCCCAACAGCCGGTCTATTACAAGATTTGACTCGTGCAGCAGCGTGTCTACCAGATGACTGGTACAGCCTGAATTGGTCTGGAGGCAGAACATTATTGATACTGCTGTCAATGAATGGAGAAAGCATCTTCTTGTCTGTGTTCGCATAGTGGGCCAACGCTTCAAGCAATTTTACTGCAGGCAGTTGAAAAATGAACAACTGGATGAAATGTCAGTCAGTGTCAGAAATGTGAACAAAATGTGTTTTTACTCGTTATGTTAATTAAGCAATTATATCGCATTGGATAAAAAGTGATATTTCACTGGTTGTGTTTCCCCAAGTAGTGCAGAAACAAACGTTGGGTGAGGTGGGAAACTGAATGGTCATTTGATGGCAAGTTGTGTCAGAAATATTTGTACCAAAAATTATCAAAATCTGTTAATTGGTTTTGAATTACAGACAAAAATGTTGGGAATGCTTTTTTGGGACACAGTGTGTAAATAGTTGCAAATTTTGCAAGAAATACAACATCAGGGTCCTGTTGACGATCTACAAGGTGGGCCAAACAGACTGGCACTGAATGGCCTATTTTGTGCTGATGCGCCATTGAGAAACTACTCACTCACCCCGAACTGACTGTTTTTGAGCGTTGATACGCTCAAGTGATTGTTATCAAAGCCAAGGATGTTTATCTGAACTCATTGTGCGTGCTATTGATTGCTTGTTTTTTCAGCGTATGATGAATGAAAATTGTTGAATTCACGCATTCCTATCAAATTCAACATAATTTCAGTGTGATGAATATTTATGCAAGTTATGCAAAGATATTTAGGCCCTGCACACAATTTTTACACTTTGCTAGACAAAATTCTGAATCTTTTGACATATCACATGCCTTTGTAATACAACGCTCAAAAACAGTGCATTTTTGGCCCACCCTGACCCTGTGCAATGATTTATGTAGAACATGATCAGCAATAGACTGTTGAGACCAAGACTTGGACCAACAACATGACTGAGCCAGATGAGCAAATACGTCGACAGCCTTTGTAGACTCGATCGTTGTCTTGGTTCTTCTTTTTCTTCAAAAACAAGATCGAACTAAAACCAAACTGCAGTTTGTGGTCTCGATTTTCTGGTTTCGCCATGTTGTTGTGGTCATGTCTGACTGCGCATAACTGACCAGTTATGCGCACGGTTTTGAATTGTGACGGCTTGCATTTTTACAGCTTTTGGTGTCCGTTTCAAAGTATGCTAATAATGTAATTCGTGGGCTAAGACTTGTGTTGTAGGCCTGTAAGACAGGGACACCCCCATCCCCGATACACAGGCCTAATCTGACACGGTGTTCAAACAAGTCTGCAGATTCAGTCACTTTGTCGCCTTGTCTTTGTCTTCCTTGGTATAACGACGTTTTGATTTCTGCAACGACAAACAACACGTTAATTTTTGTTTATTTGTTTAAAGTTAATAGTTAATACGCTGCCTGTCATACAGATGAAGAAATTGGAAGCTGCTCATCACAAGTTCTAACGAGGAATGTCGATGATCATCACATGGAAAGACAAAGTCACGAATGAGGACATCAGAAAGCAGACAGAGGTGGCTGGGACATGTATTGAGAATGGCGGACTACAGAATGCACCATCAGGCAATACAGTGGGAACTGAAGGGCTACAAGAGAAAGCCGTGACGGTCGAGGAAAAACTGGATGGACATCATCAGACGAGATCTGAAAGACATGACCACTGCCTGGAAAGAAGCCGAAGAACTGGCGACAGACAGAGCACAATGGCGTCAACGTTCAGATTTAACATTTTTACATTTCAAATACATCCATCTAGACACATCATGAACTGAAGTCTAAGGTCTAAGGCAAGTACATGTACATTGTGCTACAACTGTAATACAGTGCTCGTCAAGCATAACAGCAAAGCTGACATCTGTCCTCGAATAGGGCCTAAGTTTTTAAAGATAAAACAAATTAATGCAATAGTAAAACAGGTAAAGGTAAAGTCCAGCACTTGCTATAGCGCTTCTTACATGAGTCGGACTCAAAACCAGAAGCGCTTTACAATCATGGAAGTGGCAGCTAATTGGCATGAGCTAATGATACTGCAGCGCAGTATGCGGCCATCCATTGCCCGCCTAAGCGAACAATTGGACCCGCGGTTTGCAGTTAGCAGACAGTGTAATGCAATGTAGGTCTACAAACTACTGGTTGCTACAAAAACTAATCTTCTTATTACTTTTCAAAATCACTAGCAGTTGATCATTTGCTACAGTACTGCATAGTTACTCGCTTGCTTATAGGCTTACTACCACTACGCCTACGCTGCTTGAGCGAGAGTGACTGTGTCCACTGACAGTTCTCGGCGTAATCAACCAATTACTACTACTAATGCAACAACAACAAAACAACAACTACTACCATGGTTCCTACTACTCTGCAGAATACATTTTCCCTGACTTTTCCCTGACTTTCCAGAACAAAATTAATTGTTTTCCCTGACAAATTTGTTCATGCGAAATACCAATGTTGGCTTTCAATCGCTTGCAATAACACTAGAAACAAGGGCGGCAGAACAAATGAAAAAGTAAAAGTATAAATAATCTGCGAGCGAAGCGAGCAGAAAAATTTTTGAACTGCTGTATGCAGTGTGCATGCAACAGTTCTGTTTTTTTTTCTGCATCTTTGTTAACTTTTGCACCATGGTACTTTTGAATTCCCTGACTTCCCCTGACCGTCTGGATTTTCCCTGACTTTCCCTGACTTCTTAAAATTCCCTGACTTCCCCTGACCGTAGGAACCATGCGTAACCATTAACGTCTAATAATAGTGTGTATCAACATTTATTCTCAATTTCTCATTCCATACCGACGGACGCAGAAGAGGCGTGTCTGATATGTCGATACCATAGTATACATTTTTCAGCTCATCCAAATCAAGAAAACCTCTAGCATATCCGGCACTTATTGCAATCCATGTTAACATCAATGACAACATAATTTTCCGAAGTATAAGTCAATAAAAACCAATTTACAAAAAGATCTTATGTAAGCAACAAACACAAACACACATCATCATAAACTAACCCAGTTTAGCGCTCCGTTGATCCAGTTAACACTTTTACCTAGAGATGGGTCAATATTGATATTACCTGTTTAAAATCGAATCGATACGATAAAGATAAGATCGACAACATCGATATCGATATATATTCAAGTTTCAAAGCATCCGATTTTGTCCGAGTTTCAACATATACATTTCTGAATTTTTTATTAGCAACTATAAAATTAACGATAGCTTAGATCAACGCCGATGCTCGATAGCAGCTAGTAGGAATTGCAATCCCGGGATCCCGGCCGTTTTGGCGGCGTCCCGGTCCTGGGATTTCGGAATTATAAAAATGTATTAGAATCGTACAAATAACAATTTCTGGAGGTTTCACCCTTCTATGCCCAAGGAGGGGGTCAACACGACCCCAGGGGCCGCGTCTACACCATATAAACGTTGGAGCAAATGCTCTATGAAAAAATAGGGGGAAGGTTTTTTGGAAAGTTAGGGGGAATTAAATATTATAATTCTGTATTTTTGATATATTGCATGTAATATCAGAAATGCAGAATAATAATACTCAACTTCCCCCCTAATTTGCCCACAAAACCTTCCCCCTTGGAATGTTTTGCATGTATATGCTATATCATTAATGCAGAATTAGAATATTCAATTCTTCCCAAATTTCCCAAAAACTTTTTCCTCGTAGAAAGTTTTTTGGGAAATTAGGAAGAAAGTGTACACGCAATCCATCAAAAATGCAGAATTATAATATTCAACTTCCATAATTCCCCATAATCTCCCAAAAGAACCTTCTCCTCTAGGGAGGTTTCTGAAAAATTAGGGGGAAGTGTACATGCAATATATCAGAAATACAGAATTATAGTCATTAATCTCCCTTAATTTTCCAAAAAAACCTTTTCCCTTAAGAAATGTTTGTAAAATTAAGAGGAAGTGTACATGCAATAGCCTATACCAGAAATGCAGAATTATAATATTCAATTTCCCCAATTTTTCAAAAACTTTCTCTTTAGGAATGTTTTGCATGTGTGAAATATATCAAAAATGCAGACATGTAGCATTTAACTTCCTCCTTAACCCCCTCCCCCACAAAAAACATTTTCTAGAAAGGTTTTTTGAAAATAGGGTGGTGAATATTATAATTATTATAATTTTGCATTTCTGATATACTGCATGAATATGCAGTATATCATAAATGCAAAATATGATAATATTCAACTTCCTGTAATCTCTCAAAAACCTTCCCCCTGGGAACTGTTTTGAACCTTAAAGGCTCAAACAGTTGTTTAGACTTAGTGGGATATCGTGATATTTTTTGCAACCAGCTGCAAGTGATCAGAATATCAGAAGTGATAAAACAATTTACTTGTGACCAATTGCCACTTGTTGCAAGAGTGTCTGAATGCTAAAAGAACAGCATCGTGTATCAGACTGTCAGTGTCAGTAATGTTGATGTCAGTTATAGATAGTTAAATGATGACGTTAACTCCGTTGTTTACTGGTGTCATTTTGTGTGAACTAATCACTACTGATGTTATATAACAATTTATTAACGATGTACGGTTGCCTCATGACACAGTTGACACTCATGCAAGCTGCTTAGGTTTATGTCAATGACAACTGGCCTCTAGTCTGTGTGTCCGTCTTGTCTATCAGTGGCAGTGTCAATTTGCTGCTGCTGCAGGTGATGATGATGATGATGATGATGATAAGGCTGATAGTGACGCTGTTACTGTTTGCTTGGTCCTCGAGATATCACGAATGTTAGTTCGTGTTGTAATCGATGCTCGAGTCTGCTGCCCAGTTTTTACGGCATAGGCCTACTACATTTCAGCTTGTAATACGCTGTTTTCATGATTTACAATATCTTGCAACCAGAAGTGCTCTGTGATGCTTAGAATGCACAAAATTCGTTTTTTTCGCCGGGGCTCCATTCTCCACCCTCTCGACGCTTGCAGCGCCTCGTTTTCGGCGCCTACGCGAATCACCTTGAGTTAGAGGGGGAACTTGCTGAAAGGACTTAAGGAGGATTGACGCCTCTGCACGACCCTCCTGCGGTTTTTAAAAATAATTTATTGTCTTGTGCCGATACCGCTAAAATATTTTGTCTATCTGTAGGCCTATTGAAATAAGTTTTATATTTTAACTTCAGGCAAAAACAAAAACAGTTAATTTTTAAGTTATGCGATATATAAATTCACGTTTTACTTACATATTTATTTACTTATTTACTTACATAAAAACCTTTAGTAGACAGTTCTGAAGTCTTTTTCTTGAACACTTTTGAGTGATGCATAAAATGCCTTAGAGTAGGTCTATATCGAGCAAAATGCGACTATTCGTGGAGGGGGTAATTTTGACCCCCTCCTCTTCGTCATGCGAGGCTGCCGAAAAAGCTTAGGCATAGAAGGGTTAATAAGTGAAATATTTTGTGCGCGTTAGAATTCTACTTCTTGTTTTGCACTGTAATTTGTAGGCCTACTTTGACAGTCACAGTCACTGCCTGTACCCTTTCTTCCGCACCGGCGTAATACATGAAATAAATGAAATAAGTCTATTGCAAATACCAAAATAACGACAAATCTGTAAGCCTAATCCAAAAACGGGATCCCGGGATCCAGGGATTACAAATTTTTCCAATCCCGGGATTTAGAAATCAATCCCGAAATTGCAATTTCTAGCAGCTATAGGCTTTATCATGATTTTTGGCCTACCGTTAGGTCGAGTCGTTGGCACGATGTGTCGTCTGTCGCTTGTCTGTGTCGTCGTCTGTCTGTATAATACCCCGTTTACACGATCAAGCAAATATCGAGCAGACATCGAGCAAACATCGAGCAAACATCAAGCAGGCCTGATGGAACCCCACCCCCTGAGTCAAATGTACGCCTAGGTTTAGCCCACAGCTGATCACGTGTTATATAAACCTTCCAATTACAACTCGCTCGCCCTCCTAATTAGCATGATAATTATCATAGCTCGTCGAGCTAGCTGGATGTTTGCTCGATCGTGTAAACGGAGTATAACGCATGCTAAACCGTATGTCGTGGGAAGTCGGCGATGGTACCGTTGGATAGGGCAAGCTAAGACTTCGAGTTTTTATAGGCTATAGGCCTTTAGCTGTCAATATAGTCCATGTCTCTATCTGCAGCGATTTGGCCGCAATTTGAAACACAAAGTTGCTGCCTGCAGCCATTACCCACGTGCGCCGAATTGTATCTTAGCGTTGATTGTAGCGTTCGATATAGCAACGTCACTATATAGCGTAAGCATGGGAAACTGTAATCCTCAGTCTGGGAAATCGCTTTCTTTCCGCCACCAGAAGTCGGGCGCTGGCCTACGGTACTATTTTAGAAGTTAAGCTTTCGGATATACGTAATGCGGTCCGTCCATCCTAGCGTCAGCTGGTTTTTTTTCTGTCAGTTTGTTTGCTAGATCATCATGTTATCATAATTCATAATCACCATATCATTATGATACACGCAATGAATTAATTACGTCCACGCAAAAAAACGAATTTGCAAATAATATGTATCTAAGAGTTTTTAGATTTTAAAATAATAAACAACAGTACAATATGATATAACCATACTGTTTTTTAATTTATGTTTAACGATGATTGTAATGATCAAGATTTCATAAGATCGTGCAGTTACGTTATTACATAGACCAAATCGCGTTAGTCAAGTTACACTGTTAGCCTAGGCTATACACGTTCGTGCTGCAAAGTTTCTGCTGTATCGATCGGTGCGGAAACCTTACTAAGAACAAACTGAAGAATGTCAGCGAACGTACACAATAATCAGTTGATCGACTTGTAATAGATGACATTATACTTGATTCATTAAACATCAACGCGCAGAAAACATGGGGCCTACGCCGACGAAGAGGCTTACAGCGTGGGTCACGTGTTTGTCAGAAATCGTAAATAAGAAACTAATTAACATGCATGGTGTTGGCGTTTTAAGGGTCAAAATAAACTTGATCTTGCACAGCCCGCCAAGTTCTAGTAAAATTCTCTTAAATATTTGAACCGGAAGCAAAAGCAAAACTTTAAAACATTTTGAACTTCTCAGACTATATAAAAGACGAAGAAACAGATTTCACACAACCATATCCAAGAAAGTTTGAGAAGAAAAACCTTTCCCCTTATTTCGCAAACATAATGCAACCATACTATTTTGCTCTATCTGTGCCATGGATAGGGCCAACACAGTGTTAATTTATGGGATGTTTACACGATCCAGCATTCATCCAGCTAGCTGGAAGTTCTATGGTAATTAGGAGGACGGGCGTCCTATGATGGCCTATAGGTTTTGGTTAGTGCATAGACATGTATCTGTAACTACAAATTTAAATAATTATGATATTGGTGATAGGCATATTGGAAACACGCAGGCCTATCAGATGTGGGCTAAGCCTAGGCCCGCCTAGGCTTAGCCCACATCCCACAGCCCACGCTGATAGCCGGCGGGGTTCCATCAGGCCAGCTGGATGTTTGCTGGACGTTTGCTGGAACATTGCTGGAAGTTTGCTGGATCGATTATTAGCGACGTAGGCTACGTATAACAAGACAGCAGTATTCGCAGTCGCCGTTAGCTGTTAGTAGCAGATCTTGGGTATCTCGCAGATGTAGTAGTTCTGGTAGATGCAGATGTCGTTCCTCCAGGAGATCTCGCCCGTGTCTGCGTCGACGTCGATGACCAGACACGCCTCGAGGTCAGAAGTCGGTCGTGGTTCGGAACGCCAGCCGCGGAACGTGTTGCTGGCGATGGGTGAGCGAGGCGTCCAGTCCTGCCGGTACCACATCCACTGCTGCGATGTGATGCTGTACATTCCGGACGTCCAGAACGTCTCGCCACCTGCACGTACGCACGCACAAACCTTCTAGCTGCGTTTTTGATGGCCTATAGGTTTTGGTTAGTGCATAGATATGTATATGATAAATACGCTAATCTCGTTCTAATAACGTTAATAACGTTCTAATTTCAATCTCAATACAACAAAACAGAACTCTTTCGAGGTTTTTATCTGTCGTGCCGTCAGTAGAAATTATAACGCCTTTGCTAACAGCTATTAGACTCAGACGGAGGTAGGCTTGGGCACGAAATTACAGTATTTATAATATACTTATCTGTGAACTAACCGAAACCCTTAGGCCATCAAAAACGCAACTTCTACTATAGCGTCCGAATAATATATACCGTGGGGCGATAAATAAAAGCACTCTTCAGTGGCGTCGTGGCATGGGGCATTTGCTCCCTTCCCCTTAATTTTGAAAGTGCGTATATCCGCCAACTAAATTTTTACAGCACATTTAATTTAAAAGTATTGCTGTGAATAATATAGCCTAGCTATATCGCTTGCGTCTCTCGCTGCGCGCGTTGCTGCTGAAGCCGTCACAGTCTCACAGACAATGCACAATCTGCTGGTTACGTAATGACGTCGTTGTTATTATGACGTCACGCCGCTGCACACGAACACACAAACAGATAAAACGACAGATCGAGTGAAGTGAACACATTATCTTCTCCGTTCACTGCGTTCAGTTAGTTGGTAGAAATAATACTAGCAGCATATCGCCACTGGCGGGCATATACCTAGACTCCTGCTGCCGTTGTTAGTGACGATGGTGTAGATGAAACGCTGCTCAATCTCGGATTCGATGGCGACTAGGTTTGCGCCATGGTCGGCACTGCAGCGAACCGCCGCCTCGCCAAGCTGCACGTAGCGCCGGTAGACGACATAGCACGACCCGATGCCGTACAGGCCATGCTCGAAGTCTTCAGGACAGAACCCCGTCTGGACCGTCGCTGCATCAATTCATCAACAACCATCATTCATTTATTCATTCCACGCGTAGGTCTTGTCCGACCAACTATCTATACTTGCATTGCAAATTATCAGTTGTATCCACGCGTCGAACCCAAAGATCCAAATATAATCAGTTGATTCGGCAGGTATAGTTAGTTACATTGGTTAACTGTTTCCCCTACTAAATCATGCCAATCAGCTGCCACTTCCGAACTTGTAAAGCGCTTCTGGTCACGAGTATGACTCGCTAGAGCAAGCAACAGGTTTTTACCTTTACCACGTTGCGGGGGGGAGGGCTTCAAGGAACAAAGACCGTACAAGCTTAGTTAAGCCTACTTTTCGAGTAAGCTAACTGATAATACAGCAACGTGACAGACAAAGTTACTTAAGAAACTCAGTAAACGCAACCAACGCAAGAAAGTACGCAGCAAACGCAGCTGACGTAGCGGCCATGACGCAGCGATAGAGGCAGTCGTTGCGTCATCAGTGATATCACTGGCGTTACGTCAGATACGTCGTTGCATTGCGTACGTTGCGTTGTTGCTGCTGCCGTAGACCTACCTGATTGCATGCTGCGTATGAGGTCTCGCATGCGAGTGATCTGTTCTTGCATCTGGTCAATGTTCGACTGCTGCGAGTCTATCGTGTCTCTGAGCGCCGCGTCAGGCGAACAGCTGACCGGACAACCTGTCAGTCATCACCAGCCTTGTAGGCCTACTCATCATCATCATCATCATCAGCAGCAGCAGCAGCAGTAGGCCTACACTTAATCAATCAATCAATCCAAGATGCTTAAAGTTGCGTCAGTAACTGTTATGTACTCAAGACACAAATTAGATCTAGAGGATAATCATAAAAAACATTAGGTAAACAAGTAAATTTTTATCGCTGACGGAAGGTGAACAACGACTCGGGAGACGTCCCGTCGTCCACTCCGACAGGTCGTTCCACGGAAAAACACGGTAAACAACGGTTGTCAACTTGACCAGAGGAGCTGCCAAACGGCCATACTCATTGCTTTATATATATATATACGTTTATTCACCACTCAGGTAGTACAAATGAAATGACAGACAAATAGACAAGCAGGCAGACATACAGATAGACTGACAGATAAATGTTCAAGTCAATAAAGATATACATGCACATAAAATAAAATAAACTAGCCAATGAAATTTAAAAT
>Ga0209367_1001827_pt1 | contig 27142 bp, 16 predicted proteins | sample WorMetLIZISLAND2_FD_187412 | JGI IMG/M metagenome (GOLD analysis project Ga0209367, IMG submission 187412) | Marine gutless worms symbiont microbial communities from Max Planck institute for Marine Microbiology, Germany - Olavius geniculatus... ... | reverse complement strand
CCCCTCCCCCTGTGGGGAGGGGGACACCCTCTCCCCATGCCCCACCCCCTTGGCGTTTTCGGCGCCTCGACTCGGCTCTCGCCTTCGGCGCTCGACATTGGCTCCCCAACCTCAACTCCTGGATCCGCCTATGAGCCTGGCTGAACTGAGATCTAAGTCAAATTCGAACTCGAATCAAATTTGGGGGTTCTATAAGTTTAATAGCTGCAAATAATAACGTGGGGACACGCGCCGTGCCAAAAGAACGTGATTAGGTTCTGCGTGTGAAATGAAACATTTTGTGCATTTTGTTATTTCACACGTGACCTCATCATATTCTTCAACATGTGTTCAAGATACCAACAAATATAATGCAAGATTTGCCCAATTTTTGGCAATTGTAATACGACTGTAGGAGATTTCGGTCTCGACAAAGTCACTTTCTGGTGTGCTATTTTTGTTGCTTATTATTATTAGTGACCGGATATATTTTGGACAGAGTGAGTGAGACTAACTGACAATGCTGTTGAAGCAGCTGACGTGTGGAGTGTTTTACAATATGGCGTGCCGGTAAGCCTACTACTGCATAAGATAAACGTCGCCTAAATGTTGGCTTAACTTTCACATGTTCTGTGTTTTTGTGCTATTATTGTGTGTTAATTAAACTGCGCGAAGTCGGTGTGTGAAGGTTAGCTAAGAATGCGGTCGGCTGGTCGCAGATGTTCATTTGCTGGTTCAACGGCTACAGCTAGCAAACTGCTGTCGCGCTAATTAATTTACTTAGCCTACCTGTGCCTGCCGATTTGCCTGCAGTACACGACCGTCGGTAGCAATGCTATCGATTCACTTACAGAATCTGTGATCTATCTGTTCAGAGCAGTTAGCATGTGGTCAAACTTTGGTAACATGTAAACAAGCATACGCGTGCATTGGTTGGCGGTTGTGCTTAGTCGTAACGCGCTGGTATGAATCAACGAGCTTGCTCTGCGCTCGCATGGCGTGGCGGCAGGTAAACCATCTGGGCAATGTAATCAGCCATTCAGGTCGACTCAGCTTTTTACCGTCTGTCTGACGGTAAAATAAGTATCACTTCTCATGCTAAATGGTAATAGATGACGACTGCGAATGAAGACAGTTATAGCTGCCTGTTTAGGCGAATTTGCCTTTAATCGACGGCGGCATCACAAACATGAAAGTGAAAGGATTAAAATCCTGAATGTTGTTGAGTTTATTACTACTACGTACTATTGAGTTGTTCATCATTTGCTTTAGGCCTACTGACTAGTTTTTCGATATGTTTATTTCTGTAATAAGAAATCCACAAATTTAAACCCTGACATTTGGTTTTTATTTTTACGCGCGATAGCAGAATGCTTCGCGCGTCTTAGCCATCGTCTAGGCGTCCGTTCGTCCGTACGTCCGTCCGTCTGTCCGTCACACCCTGGCACTGTATCAAAACGGCGCAAGCTAAAGTCACAAAATCTTTACCATAAGCTTTACCATAAAGTCTGTAGTTTTTCGTGACAAAATTTCGTGCCCTGGGTGCGGAGGTTCCTTTCGAACAAGGGCGTCAAAGAGGGGTGCCCCCTCTAAAAAGATGTTATTTTGACTATTGGCCTTTCTAGTGTGAAAACGGTTGCAGATAAAAATACACACATGTTGCTTATCGCAACAAGCACTGGTGACAGACTTTTTAAATTTATCAACATCGATGACCTTGAACGACTTTGAATCTTCCCAAAAAGGGTTTTTAGTGAATTGTGTGCAATTTTGGATGCAGCACACATTTCAACATTGAATTGCGACGAAATGGCTGGAGATAGACCAAGACAACCTGCGTATGAAATTTTCAGCATTAAACGTAGATTTTAGCAGTTTAAGTCCCGACCTCTAGGTTCAAGGAGGCCGGCGCAGGCGGGCGTGAAAGACGGCTACCCCTCCGCCCTAAAAAGTGGTTATTTCACCGCAGTTATCTCGTGTAGCATGAAAACGGTTGCAGATAGGTACAGACATGCTGCTTATCGTAACAAGCACTGATGACAAGCTTTTTATTGGTGTCAACGTCGATGATCTTGAATGACCTTGAACCCCCAGACTAGGGGTTTTTAGTGATTTTTTTGCTATTTTCGGCTGCGAGACACATTTTAGTAATACATTGCGCCGAAATGGCTGGAGATGGACCTGGACAACCTACGTATGTCATTTTTAGCATAGAACGTACATTTTTGAGAATCTAAGTTTCGATTTCTAAAATTCAAAGAATCTTTCGCATGGAGGCCTTAAATTTAAGTACTCTTTCAAGATGCATTAATATCTTATTGCTGTAGGCCTACACTGATTGCCAAAGTGACAGGACCGCTGCTATCGCGCGTCACGTGAGTTTTGCTCAAATTACTTGTATATGCCTACTATCCCTAGATCCAGGTGACTGCTTCAAAAACTGTATTAAACTAGAAATATGGGGCAGAGCCCAACGTGAGGCCGCCCGGCGCAGTAAGTCCGATGAGGGGTTAATTCAGGTGGGGGTGAAATTTACCTGGTAGCAAAGTCACGTGGCCCGAGGTCAAATGCAGTAGCATACGCAGAACGCGCATTGTCGACTTAGGGTGTGTCAACATCCGCGCCTGCAACTTGTGTGTTAGTGGACCAAAGTTTACCAAATTTTTTGATTCAACGCGGGAGGCATGGCAATCGGTCAAGTTTGTTATCGATTTTCAGTATGTCGATCCGCTCCAGATATATTCGCGGTCAAAGTTTAATGTTGCCCGAAATCGCGCCGAATTTTGAACTTGGGTAGGTCAACATCTCCGTCTATAACTTTTTTGTTAGTAAAACAGTAGTTCACCAAAAAATTTTTCTCCAACGCAGCAGGGATTGCTCTCGATGAAGTTTGTGTCCCTTTGTCGATATCTTAACCGATTCTTGAGTTATTTGCGGTCAAATTCGAAAGTTGTTCTAAATCGCGCCAAATTTTAGACGTTTTTGCCTTCCCAAATTATAAGGGGGCGGTGCCCCCCAAATGTTGCATATAAGTGATAATGTTACTCTTATGGCCTGTTATGTGGTAAAGTTTCGTGGGGCTGCTCACCTTAGCGCCAAAGTTCTAGTGGCTTATACGCTACATTTTAAGCCAATTTTGACCCCCATTAAAAATTGTTAAGGAAACCCCATCTCCTGTGGGGTATGAGCTAGCAAGACTTGGCCATTCTGTGGCGCGTGTAAAAATTTCGGGGCGCAGCATTCTCTAGGGGCCGAAATACGGTCTTCCGAAAAAGTCGATTTCATGGGTAAACATTAGCCGCGAGAACGCTGTGGAAAGTAGATCAAAGTTCACCGGACTTTTTCCGTCTAACGTGGGAGGAAACGCTGGCAATAATTTAGTTTTCCTTTTTTAATTATCTCTGTCCATTCCGGAGATATTCGAGCTCAAAGTGGGAAGGGATCCGAAATCGGGCCAAATTTAGCGTGTGTTTGCCCCCCCCATTTTTGGGGAGCAGGCCCACAAATTTTTGGACCGGCATTTGTAAATTGAACATGCTTCCGACGATGTGGCAAAATTTCGCGGAGATCGGCCCACGGACCTCGGAGATCTCGCGATGAAAAAATAAACTGCAGTAAAACATAAGGTCTTCCGAACTATCGTTCCAGGCGGCCTAACTACAGGGTAATGAGTGGGCAGTGGCGATAGTGACTATGAATGACCGTATTGACCCATGTCTATTAGGCATACACTGTAGATCGAAGCAAAGCAAGCTCTCATGATTGTATCATTTGATCAATATTACATCGATTTCCTGACGGCTTGTAGCATGTTTTAGTTTGCGTCGTTTGGACGCGGTGAGAGGCAGGCAGGTAGACAGACATTCCGACGATAGCTAATACAGAGCTCTGCATATACTGTAGTATGCTGACGCCCTGTAAAAATTTATTTAAATCCACAAATTAGCGGTCTATGAACGTAATCACGTTTATCTTGAGGCCATATTTCAACTAAGCAAATGGGTTCACGTTCAAGGTAAATCGTGTTACAACGACGCAGCCGTCGTCTCCCGGTATGTCTGTAGAAACGATTTTACTTAATATGCAATATTTCTCCCCTCTTCCAAATGTATGATACAAAAATGTTTATGCTTCAGTGTGAAGGGGATTAAGTCCTGAATTAAAAAGAAAATGTCAGTGGCCTACGCATTGAAAAATTGCTGCAGTAGGCCTATTGTCTGCGAATTGCGTGGATTTTGATTGCTGTACGGCGCCTGCGTACGTCTTAGCAACATCCGATCACTTCGCAGCTGCTAACCAATCTACTCGGCCAGGTTTATTTTTAGAAATATAATGATGCCGAAATAGTGACGGTACTAGGAAGGCATTTAATACTATCGTTAATCATTTCAACCACCACTAACGACTATCACCTTCGCAATCTACGGCATCAGCTACTGCTTTCACAGAAAACAACTGACCCGAAATAGTCTTTATAGATCCTATTGTTTTAAAACAGCTACTATAGTTTTTCTGCTGCTCTTCTGCTTTGTCTATGTTCACACTGTTAGCATTTTTAAAAACTTTATTTGATCTCAGTTTATTTTATTATTGTAATTAGTTGCAATTTGTCAACTATTTTCAAACGAATAACCGAGTAGAACAACAGGCTGTGCCGCCAAATAACACCGTGCAGCGAAACGATGTCATAGTGTTGACTTCAGCGAGCTGGTCTGAACAACGTGGACACTAATGAAGGACTGGTTTTAAAGCGTGCCACGTTTACCAACAAAATGCAATGCTGCGAAGTAATTAGCAGTAACCAAACACAACACAACTCTGCGCTTGCGTGCGCATAGTTTGTAGTTATGCACTTTCATGAATAATGTGTCGTTCAATCTTCCTATATGAGAGAAAGATTGGTCGAGTGATACGTCTAGGTCGTCGACATTATCAAGATTCAAGACGTTGGTTACTGTATTGCGGACACAGTTGGTTGTATGGCATTACGTATACTGATTAGCCAGTTGAGTCAAAGTGCTCCGCATTGGGCGTGATTTTAATATCCATTGAATTCTTTTCGTGGCGCTAAGGGGAATGAGGCGGACTATCGAGCTTCAGCAGCAGCAGCAAGGACGCTGCAACATTAAGCAGCAGGCCGCAGCAGCTGTGGAAAATGGACAAGGTGACAGAGTAACGTCATCGCTGGATGTGGATAGTCACATAATTGCTATTTAGTGGCGTCGTCGCAAAAGGCAGAGAGTAATTGTCCCCCGTACATTTTTGGATGTTGGAAAATTGTCGGAAAAATCTTGTTGTCGGAAAAATTTGGTCCAAAAATGCACAATTTGAGGTTAGAAATCTCCATTTTGGCGTACCGTAATTTAGGAGCAGGATTGAAATTTTGAGCACCCATAATATTTTGTGTTGGAAAGTTGCGACTTTCAGTCGGAATTCTACCGGAATGTGCAGTATCTGTCGCAAAATTGCAATTTCCTGCTCCGCTGCGACATTCATAATTCGACGACTTGCCACGTTCGTCTGACCTGCTGACAAATGAAGATAATAAAGCAGAGGCCTACCGGTACCAGTTTGCGCTCGGTGTGCATTTGCCATAGCTACGCTGATAATTATGTCTACCTGCGCTCGTTATCTCTACCATTGCCGTGTGTGTACTGCTAACAGGCTTCATCTACACCGACGAACTTTTATCCGTACATTTACTGGCACATTCATTTAGCATTACACTTTTCAATAGAGAGATAATTAACGATATTAGCACCACATTCCAAACGCTTCGCAACAGTACCTTGTAAGTACTGTTAGGTTACATTTGAGCGGTTTGATGAAGACTATATGACGTAATACTGCAGTTATATTTAATTTTTCCACAAAAAAAGAATTTGTCGACAAGTGGAACAAGTTTTGATATTTACCGCTCCGTGTTTGTGTGATGTGCAGCTTTCTGATGGTGTTTTTGTGTCTCTTGCTCAGTGTGTTCTCGACTATACAGCAGTATGAAGAAGTAGCCGGAATAATTCTGTACTATACGGTAAGTGTATATCTATTTGTGCGTTAATTAAATTTTGAGGGGAACTCGTCAGCGAGTAATAATACCAATACGTAATAATAACAACTAGTAATAATAATGTTTTTGTTGTTGTTGTTGTTGTTGATCATGATGATAAAAAGAGACGAAGAAAATAAGTGCTTGTCTAAACTTAAGCTGTGCTATCATAAATGTATTAAGATGTTTTTTTTTGATTTTAAGAGAAGTGACAGTGTATCTCAGATTTTACTGGAACTTGGATTACCAAGTTTTAATACTCTGCTACATAACAGTCGTTTTATTTTCCGGCGTACTTGGATTAATTGCCCGAACTTGCTGGTGTCACATATTTGTCAACTACAGGTGTGTTTTTAATTGTGTTCTTATATTGTACAGTTTCTTAGTTTAGTTTACTTTAGTTTAGTTTGTTTTTTTATGTTTTCTGTCTGTCTTTGCTGCCTTGTCTGTTTTCTATGGGCCTTGTGCCTGAGTCAAATAAATGATTGATTGATTGATTGCTAAGTAGTCAGTTAGTCACTGTAGTCATCATATCATGTCATACAGTAGAATAGTTGTCAGATATCAACTAATTACAATAATAAAATAAAATGAACCCGGATTAAAATCCTGGCATCAGTCAATAAACATAGATATGTATTTTTTCAGGGCATACTATATGCACGAGTCACAGATAAATTATGCATAGACCGTGTTAGTTGCGGCGCGTCCTGTCAGTTTGTTTTAGTACTAGCGTATCTGTAATTTGATTAGGCCTACGGCGCGTGCTGAGTGGTACATTTGCATATAGATGTTTTCACCTTTTCTCAGCGAGTGCATTCACAACATTCACGACGTTTCACCTATTCAGTGAAGGATCTAAGAGCAGGGACAGAGCACTGACTGACGGTCCCAGTGCTGTGTCCGTGCAGTGAAAGTGTCCCGTTGCAGCCGTAAGACCTATATAGCAGCAGGTGGTGGTGTGTTATGCTGACGTGCAGGAGCTGCTGATGGTGGTTTGGTTCATGGCGGAGTTCATTGCTCGTGTGTGGTCCGCCGGCTGCCGGTCACGTTATCAGAGCCTTTCAGGACGCGTCCAATTTGTCCGCCGGCCACTCTGCGTCGTCGGTAAGTTTATCACACTTTTCAATTATAAGTAGCTTTCGTGTTAGTGTAGATATTGTTTCTGTTTCTGTCCGTATCCTCTGCAAACTCCTGTGAAGGATATCACGCATTTGTTATACCTTATAGGGGTGTAGACCTAGTAGGCCTTGGCGTCAGTTGTTTTTTGATGTTATAATTATGCGATTGTGACTTATCAATTGGATGCAGCTTACTTACTTCCTTATTTTTTTACCTTCATAGACCGAACTATATGTGCAAGTTCGAGGCAGTTGAATAGACACGATTACAGCCAAAGACAGTCACCAACTATGAACCGCTTTTTCTGCGTGACAGCTCGCACTTCCGTCTGTTGACTTTGAACTGGCACTTCTATCATTTACATTTTTAAGCACGGAAAAAGATCATTGCGACCGCTCACAGTGAGTTCCAGACGTTTATTTAGAATAGGCCTATTGCATTCAAACGCAATTCGCTTTTAATACGATCGCGACGCTACACTCTGTGCTGTTTGCAAATATGACGTGTCATTTATTTGCTGTCATTCTGCCCAATGACAACTTTCGTTGATTACAATTATTATATCACTAACACTTATTGTCGTACACGTTATCGCCACATTTTACTAACTTTTTAAAATTCGTTCGCTGATGTTTTAGTTGGAACTAAAAATGCCATTTTACGATAGTCAAGTGTATTCTGTGGATCGTTTTCTGCGCTACATTGTCCAGAGATATACCGATAGATCGTGAAATTATGATTGTCGTCCTTCTTTTTATACGCCGGAATGTATGTTTGAGGAGTTACAATAGTATTGTTGCCGGTCCGGTTGAGAAGTAGACGGCGACTAACTGGCTGACTGTGTGCTGTCGCAGATATCATTGTGATAGCGGCCGGCATTGTCATTTTGTGTCTGGGCTCCAGCGGCCAAGTCTTCGCCACGTCGGCGCTGCGTGGTCTTCGTTTCTTCCAGATCCTGCGCATGGTGCGTGTCGATCGGCGCGGTGGATCATGGAAGCTTCTCGGTTCCGTCGTCTGGGCACATCGACAGGTCCGCTCCGTGTTTATTTCTCACATCTGCAGTTCTCTCGGTCTCCTCAACCCACGTAGAGACATCCACCGTATAAACCTAAGGGCAAATGCTTCAATATATTTGCACGGAAAATTTTTTTTTACCCGTTTGCGGCGGAGTGGTGTAATTTAAGACTTTAATGTCATCTACACAAAATAACATGGTCGTAAAATAATATTTCTTAGTCGTACGGTTCCAGGTTCGTGCCATTGCTGCCGCGATACGCAAGCCTCCTCCGGATTGGAGAAGGCCCGCAGGGAGACCCAGTTACAACACCTGGTTACGTTCGGTGGAGGCAGACCTGAGACCTCTGAACATTGGTCTTTCTTCTGCGTGGAGAAAAGCTTCTGGGCGGGCGGACTGGCACCACATCGTGGACACAGCTACGCTCTGGAAGAGTACGCCATAAGAAGAAGTACGGTTCCAGACCTCTCCATTTTGGAACGAACAAATAAGTTAACACAAAACCGGCCAGACGACCCTACGCAAGATTAAATACGCACGTCGGGCGAACTCAAATAGGCTAACTGGAATTCTGAACTGTGAGTGTGTGGTTTGACGGTGTTTTTTCCGCAGGAACTCTTCACGACTTTGTACATCGGCTTTCTTGGTCTCATTTTTTCGTCGTTTCTCATGTTTCTCGCCGAAAAAGAACAAAATCCGAAGAAGTTCGGCACTTACGCGGATGCGCTTTGGTGGGGCGTGGTATGTATTATGAATATTTATAATGTAGTTACAGAAGTTTTAGCTTTGTATCAACCAAGTTACTGTAGCGCAAATAATTAATTTGCAGATACCTAATTAGACGACTAATTATTAACCTACTGACAGCTGTTCGTAGTTAAATACAAAATTGGATATAAGCAGCCTGAGCTGACAAACAGTCAGAGAGAACAGCATTCAGGCCAAACCACCACCGTGTGGTCTATAACTCGACTTCTATAAAAGATACTTCCGAATTTTTGTTCCGTTTTGCCCCTGACTTGCGCTTGTTGCCGTGGTAAACAAGAAAAGCCCAGCTAACGCAAAGGGGAACGCGCGACAGCGATGCATGCGTGAAGGCCCGGTGCGAACGAAATCTAAGCTGAGCTCACAACGATGTTTCATTTAGACTCGGCGGCGGATCACGCCTAGCGCCATATCCAGTGCATGAATTTCAGTATTCCGCGCCAAGTCCAATGCATGAATTCTAATATTGGCTGAAAAGCGCAATTTTTTCCTACCCCTCTCTCATTTAGCGCCCTTGTTCGGGGTGACTTCTTTCGAATATATGGAAAAGCTCTACTGATCCTGAAACTATAGAGTGTTCCAGGCAGCCGACGGTAAAAATTTGGTGATCTTAACTTGCGCCGTTTTTGACTGATCCACCGGTGTGACAGACAGTCGGACAGACAGACAGACAGAGAGACAGAATTGCGATGGCTAAGACGCGCTACAGCAGTACCTGCTGTCGCGCGTAAAAATTGATTATTTTGGTCATAACTTCCTCATATGGAACATGTGTACCAAATTCTTATGTCAAATTGAATGAAGGTTTTCTGAGTCGGCCAATTTATTAGTGGCATGCATTTAAACTTGTCCCGACTGATCCTTGCTGTCATGCTAACAAAAATTTCACTTTATGTACAAAATTGTGATACAAGAGCGTACAACTGTCCACCTAGTCGCGTCACAGATATCGATAGAAAAACATTTGACATTCTGGATCGAATCAGGTAAAGCAGCTGAGTGACTCGTATCGACTTCTTCATGCGCAGCTAATACAGCTAATAGCACGCGTGATATGCAAGCATGGAATGCCTAGGTCAATGATCAGTTTTTTTCTCCAAATCACGATTATTACCAGATAATTTGTCAGCCATTTGGCGGGGGCGCGGCTGTCCGCACAGCCATAACGGCGTCAAAGCACTAAGTGGTTAACAACAACAACGTAAAGTCCTTCCCGAGCCATAAGGTAGCACTGATCTTCGTTTCTTTAGCCCTCAGCCGAGAAACAACGACACAATAACAATAAAAATAGTAATATTGTAATAGTTAAAAGCTATTTTATTCGAGATCGCAAGAAGGGCGTTATTCGCCACGAGCGTCGATAGATGCGCAGTGCAGTTGCGATCGAGTACTGTTCTAATGAGATCAGATGCCAATCTAGACCTGATCGTATATATGCCTGTAGTGACTGCCTGCCTGTTGCAGATAACACTCTGTACGGTTGGCTACGGTGACGCTGTACCGTCGACTTGGCCGGGAAAACTCATCGCCGCATTCTGCGCTATTCTCGGCATTTCGTTCTTCGCCCTGCCCGCCGTAAGATATTTTCTTTTTTTTCATTCGCTGCTATACGGGCGCAAATAAAACTCAAACGTATCGCACACAATCTGCATTAAAAAGCACATATTTTACTGATGTTGGTTTTTGCGAGCGACAACAGAAACTGCTATAGCGCGTCTTAGCCATTGCAATTCTGTCTGTCTGTCTGTTCGTCCGTCTGTCCGTCTGTCTGTCACGCGGGTGGATCAGTCAAAAACGGTGCAAGCTAGGAACACCAAATCTTCACCATCGGCTGCCTGGAAGACTCTAGTTTCAGGCTCCGTAAAGCTTTTCCATAAATTCAAGGGTGTCACCCCGATCAGGGGCGTTAAATGAAAGGGGGTGAGAAAAATTTGCGATTTTTAGCCAATAATGCGCCATGTCTCAGAAACTGTGCGAAATAGGGCCTAGGTTACTATTAGTCACTAATATGAAGTTGTACACTGGCTTTCGATTGGCACCGAAATAAATGACCTTGAATGACCTTGAATGCCAAAATAGGGGTTTTGTGGATTTTTTGGCGTTTCGGTCTGCGACACACATTTTAAGAGCGAATTGTGCCACAATCACTACCGATAGACCAGTACAATCTGCGTATTAAATTGTCGACATTAAACGTAGTTTTAAACGGTTTAAGTCTCGACTTCGTAGGTTTAGGTTCCCTAAAGTGGCTTACGCACGAGGGCATCAAAGATGGGTACCCCCTAAAAAGTCGTTATTTTACCGCTATCGGCTGCGCGAGACCAGTTTCTCCCTCTGGCGAGTGCAGATGAAACGCTATAGATACTAGTCTTCATAATCATCGTGTTGAATGTCAACTGCTGGGATCCTTGAGCTTTGATTGTGTTCGCAGTGGATTTTCAAACATGCACCGCTGTCGCGCGTTCCTTTTTTCGTTAGCTGGGCTTTCTTGTTATTCGAAGTGATATTTGCCACAGTTTTATCTGATTCTAGTCATTTCATTGTTAATTTAAAAAAAAAAATTCAACTACATGACATGCCAAATTTATAGACTAGCAAATTCGGAATGCGCAAGTTTACTGGCTACACTGACGTCAAACGGGAATATTCGTCTGCTGTCTAGGCCTATTTCTTAAAATAACGCGCAGCGACAGCTGTGTCCGGGGAGACACTGCGCAATTCCGCGGTGTCATCACCGTGTGCATTGTCGGTCGGGGACAGCAAATTGTGTCCAGCAGTCGTAGCACTTCGCTGAGACAGCGTTCACTGGCCACTGGCCAAGCCGTGCCCTGTGTCTACAATGACATCGACACGAGCGACATGCCACTCGCTGATGTGGCTGGTCTACACTTCGATGTACAGAAAGACATTTCCTATAGTGGACGATGGAGGCGGAGAGGTTAGCGAGCTACATTCGACGTGCAAGTGATTAAATGCTTGCCACTTGCAGCATTTGTGCAGAACTCTACGATTTAATGCTCCAAAACTGCGGCGCTGACACGAAGTTGTAGCTTACTTGACTTACAAAGCAGACTATATAACACATTTCTACGCAACTTTTATGTACAATAGTAACCAAAAAGATGCACTTTCCTGTTTGCCACTTGTCTTGCTACCACTGCATGAAGTGTCCCACAATCGTTTATTTAGCTATACTGTATATATAAGCACCACGTCTCATATACGGTCGACTAGTCTATCCCAACACACATTTTATCGGCATAAAGGGAACACAAAACTGATCCGATAGTTTGCGTGTCTGATTCCCGAGTGACGGCTAGATGTGATGTCAAGTCGTTATTGTTATGACAACGAGAAAACTCTGACAGGTACTGCATGGCGAGAACGTTTTTGATAAGCCTGATAGCAGCTGCGTATCACAAACCATTTATTTCATCTCGTGTGCCTGTCGACTGTGGCGGTTTACGATTGCTTTGACTTTCTTACGATTACGCAGTCGGTCTTCCGTACGTCATTCACAGTGGTGAATCGATAATAGCAGACAGCGACAAGGTTGGCATGCTGGCATAAGTTTTTACGGCGTTTTCCCACGAGGCCGCATAGTTGACAGTAGGTCAACGGGTTACGGGTCAATTTTTATAGTGTGTTTTGCAGAAATGCAGTTTATAAAATAGCGAGTTTTTATATTTATATAGCACTTTCAATATTTTAAATCGCTACGTCGGATATGATTATTTCTGTTTGATGGACGTGAAACAAAAGTAAAATTATTTTAAGTTATTTTGCAGTGTGTCCACAAACAGTGTTTACTTTAAAAATTTTGAAACAACAACCATGAACCTTCACGAAACAAGCTCGTCGAGAGGGTGAGGTAGGGAAGTTAAGTTACCCCAGGCCCCGCGACGTTTCGGGGCCACGCCGTCGCTCAAAAATATAAAGTACACCAGAATGCGCCATTTCAAAAAAAGAGAAAAATTCAAAAATTATTTTCCAGAAGGGCCCCGCGAGAATGTTTCCTCGGGCCTCGCTGTGGCTGTCGATGGGCTTGTCACGGAATAGAATAAACGTTTTGCTTACACAATGTGGCATTTATTTAAATCACCAACACAAAATTTAGTTGTCTTAGGCCTATATTGCCAGAAGCTAGAATCTTTGGGCAACGTTTCTGCTTCTAATATTTTACGCCTGGTTTTATTAATTTTTCAAGCAGTGAAAAACAGATATACGGTACAACTAGGCTATGCACATCACCCCAACAGTTAAGTCTAGGGTTGAGCCGAGAAACTGCGATAGTTTTTATAGTTTTTACGTGCAAAAGCAGCTACCGCTTTAGCGCGTCTTAGCCATCGCAATTCTGTCCGTCTGTCTGTCTGTCTGTCCGTTACACGGGTGGATCAGTCACAAACGGTGCAAGCCAAATCTTTACAGTCGGCTGCCTGGAAGACTATAGTTTCAGGAACCGTAAAGCTTTTCCATAAATTCGAAGGGGGTCACCCCGAACGAGGGCGTTAAATGAAAGGGGGTAAAAAATTGCGATTTTTAGCCAATAAGTCGCTGTATCTCAGTAACGGTGCGAGATAGGGCCTAGGTTACTATTAATTACTAATAGGAAGTCGTACACTGGCTCTCGATTGCCAACGAATTCAATGACTCTGGATGACTTTGAACGCCAAAATAGGGTTTTTATGGATTTTTTGGCGATTTGGGGCTGCGGAACATTTTAAAAGCGAATTGCGCCAAAATTACTACAGATAGACCAAGACAAACTGCATATGAAATTTTCAGCATTAAACGCAGATTACGACGGTCCAAGTCTCGATTTTCTAGGTTCAAGCATCAAAGATCGGTACCCCGTAAAAGTCGTTATTTTACCGCTGTTTTCCAGTCTTTCGTGAAAACGGTTGTCGATCACTATTGGCTTGCTGTCTATCACAACAAGCACTAGTGATGAGCTTTTTAGTCGTATAAACATTGATGACTTTGAAAGACTTTGAACTTCCAGTATAAGAGGTTTCTATTGATTTTTGCGATCTTCGGCTGCAGCGCACACTTCAAGAATGAACTGCGACGAAATGGCTGGTGATAAACTGACAGTTTGCGAACAGGAACTGCCATAGGCTTTCGCGCGTTTCGTGAGCATTAGCTCAGATGTTTTTGTTATCACTGAATGGCGACTGCGAGACGCAAGTGGAGATCTATTGATATGTGGTCTAATAAAAAGACGCTGTTACGGTTCCCACCGTTTAAATTAGAATGTATACGGTGGAATTAAGTACTTAAGACTGGGATTAACGATGTGTGTAACTGTGTATACACACGCGAATGTCGTCTGCTGTTTTATGTCTGTGGAAACTAAAAGCATAGCTGATGGGGGATTTTTTTCACTGTGTAATATTAGCATGGTCATTGGTCGTTGTTGAAATAGCTGAACTCAGTAACTGCAGACACTTCATAGCCTGTGCGACACGAGGCTGACAGGTCTCCAGCGTAATAGCAAAAGGACAATTGACGTCAAAATAAAGTACAAGCATATTTTAAAAACTAGAAATTTGACGCAGAGCTCAGCGTGAAGGCCGCCCTGCACCTTAGTCCAACTTGGGAGATGACTTGGGGGTTGAAATTCTGCTCCTAACGTAACGTACCATGGCACGAAAACGGTCGCATTCGCCTGCGCAGCTCACGCACAGTGTTAATTAAAAGTGGATCAAAATGCGCGTCTAAAACTTATTTGTTAGTACCAAATTTTATATCGAATGTAGTAAAGATTGTAGCCGATAACGCCGTTTTCAGATTGTGGATATTTTTTCCTTACGGAAATATTCGCAATCGAAGTCAGTTGTCCGAAATTGCGCCACATTTTAGACGTTTTTGGCCCTAATTTTTTTTGGAAGAGGCCCGTCACATTTTGAGATTCGTAACTTCTTATCTCAAAATTAAATAACTTTCGATCATGTGTCAAAGTTTCACGGCGATCGGCTGAAGGAGCTCGGAGATCTCGCGTTGAGAAAAGTAAGACATTGGAGCGTAAAACAAGCCCTTGGTGGTGCTATCTCTCTAACTAATGCAAGGTCAATATTCTGTAAATTTACTTCGGTACTTGCTAAAATTGTATAAAGAACATCATGTGCAGTGCACGTAAACTTTGAGCTTGGAGTAAAAAGGCGAAAAGATGACAATGGTAAAATCATAAACTTAACGATAAAACGGCATGTTAAAAATGACGCAAACGAGAATGGGACTGGCTAAACAAATGTGAAGTTGGTTCGGAGATACACAGTAACTGGCCAACGAATGACCGGTGCTATATCAATAAACTATATGGAGAGGATTGCACCAATATCGCGTCGGCCATCGGATCACAATATTTTTTGTTTCGTGCGTATAACGATACGAACGTTCCTGATAACGAGCACATAAAATGCAAGACTGGAAAATGGGCCAAATCTGGGTAACAGAAATTCAAACGCAGGTGCCATGCACGGGACAAAGCGTCGGCCAAGACGCGTATAATGTGGCCCCATTATGACGGTCGGCGGCGTACTAATAAGATGTGGAAGCATAATAGCGTAGTGCAGACAGTGCACGGCGAGCAGTTCAGTCGAAACAAAGCATCAACGCAACATTTCCTGCGGCAGTTTTACCTACAGAGCTGACGAATAACGTATGTCGGCAATATGAGTCTGTCACGGTCTCGAACCATTAAGTCTGCAGCACTACTCCACAACCGACAGCATTTTGTATGCAGTGTTTGCAAAGACACTCCATATGCTAAGATGTAACGAGAGCTGTGAGAGTTGTTTGAGCGATAAAAACTGCGACAGTTTTCGGTGACCACAGACGGCGATTGCGTTCGGTACGGCTGTGAACGATGCCGTAGATAGGCATTATATATCTGTGAGCCGTTGCTGACGTTTTCTCACGTAACATGCACGGCGAACACTCTCTGGCGGATCGGCTGAATGTGCTGCAGTGCTGACGCTGTCACAGACATAGACAACGATTAAGCGTCTAATCCTCGCGCACGTTCCCGTCAGGCGCGCTGCTACATTGCTTTAGATTCTTTTTACGCCATTTAGGCCAATTTTTTATTGTTAAGCGCTGCCGTCGAGTACTGCAGAAAACTTTATTGCTATTGTGTCGTTATTAACATTTTGATCTACATTACAAACGCAACTTTGAAACACGTGTTTGCCTGACTATCAAAGCTGTTAATTTTGGATCGCATTTGGTGCCACGTAGAGCAGTTAGCGAAGATACTGGCTGATATGCACTGTATTCTAGTTTTAACCCGCATGTTGTGGTTTTTGAAGAAAAATGAACATGAAATCGCATATGGCTAAATCAGGGTGAAGTGGTCGTCTCGTGCTCACGTAGGCCACACGCTTAGGTCACCGCAGCTTTCGATCATCGGTATCAACCGTGTGAAAGTGGAACGACCTTCCGTCTGAACTGACAGACAGTATCATTATTAATACACAGTGTATCGAACACTTTTTAAGACATGGCTTTATGATCGTGCCTCTAGGCCGGTAGGCCTACTCGTATATAGGCTAACTGGCGCCTCTGAAAACTTTGTTCACGAGGCGCTTTACGGATTGATTGACCGATTGAAAGAGTAAACTTTGCCTTAATGGATTGGTTTCATACTGCCCGTCACTGTTGCCGAATATGATGGATCGATCGATCGCCAGTGCGATCGGGTTACGTTGTCAGTTCAACAGGCGACTAGCCTGACGCTAAACGTCTCGGTGCATTTGCCGCATGCAGCGACCGACGCCTCGTCTATATGTGATTGACACGAATGCGTGCCGTTATGCTGTGATATTTATCAACTCTGACGTATCCTCCTGGGCGAGGCTGCTACTGCTGCTGCTGCTGCTTCATAATCACGATGCGTCTGATGAAATCTTCACGAGCGCTTTCTTCGCATAAAGTGGAGTTTCCACCTGACGCAACGCACGCAATGTACGCAACTCAACGGACGTAACGCATGCTGGCGTAGCTGGCGTAACTACCGCTTCTGTCTTTGCGTTTTGGCTGTTGCGTGAGCTGCGTTCGTTGTGTACTTTCTTGCGTGCGCTGCGCTGGGTGAAAATCCCGCTTAACTCTGCTGCTGATGTGGCTTCCAACTGGGGTACTACAAGCCACGTCAAAAATACAGTGTGAATACTATCCTAATAACTGTGCTCGATGCTGCGTAAATGTCTTTTGTGCACTAAATACCGTACTGCTGAAGTGGCTAAGCGAGTAGGAGTACCACTCCAGCAGTGCGATTTCGTACTCAAATCACTTTTAGATGGCATAGACTACACCGTCAGTATTATGTTGTAGGGCGCACGACTGCAACCGAAAATTGTGAAAACAGTAGGCCTACCAATGCAAGTTGAGTGTGGGTCAACTGAACTCAGCGCGCAGGTGCAATGCATCGTCAAGATACAGAGATGGCGACAACAAAAACACAAAAAATAGGGGAATAACGAGGCAATTGAAAAAAACGACAGCGGAGCATGCAAGATGGCCAAAAATGTATAGGTGAACAATTCAAAAAAATAGCGACGCGAACTTTAAAATGTTGTCTTGATTGACGCCCGTTGCATTAGCCCTTTTTTCTCTTTTACATTTTACGTTAAAATTAGTACGAAAATAAATGGGTTTGGGAGTAATTGTTTCAGCATTTTTATCGTTTGTAACCTTTTTATTTAAGTCCAAATATCTAAGTTGTCGATTGGTAATGCTGTACATACTTAGAGCTTATATGACTTATATTTTTATGCGCGCTGGGCATAACGCTGCTGCTGACGCGGTTTTAAATAATCTTGCGACATTGCAACTTGCTACATTTTCGGATTATTAACACGTTAAGTCGATGTTTTTTTCTAGCTATGAACTTAGCTTATATTGCACCAGTTTGTCAAAAAATGTTCATGACGTCAGCATGACGTCAGCGATGACGTAAGCCTAACATTCATCTGCAGTTTCTGCAGCTGTCTGCGGGCAAATCATACTAATAAACGTTAAATGTTGTTATAAAACATGTTTTAACTGTTTTGATAAAATTTTAATGAATGTGCAGCCTAATAAGAGGATAGGATGTGCAATAATTAGATATATGTAAAAAAAGAATCGAAGTGCAACAGAAAAAAATGACAGTCGATTTCTATTTAGATTTTTAAAAAATTTAAATACAAAATTTAAATACCAAATCGGCTGTCATTTTTTTCAGTAAATTCTTTAAACTGCCGAAATACGTGTAGGCCCGATGTGATGGCAAAGTGTGATAAACATGAGAAAGTTGTATCTTTGAGGCGTTGGATTTAGTGAATAGGGGCCTACGTTTAATAAAAAGTCACGTTTTTACTCGACGTTACAAACGTTTGGCATCTCCCTAGCGTTAATTAGTTTTACGAGTCAGTCAGAGACATCTGCAAAAACTGTCACGCTATCACATATACCGTCAGCTACGGTCAGTTTGTCGGATGCAGTAGAAACAGAGCCGCATCCCGCTATACTCCGCGTCGTTGCGCAATGCGCATCGTACAAAGTGCTGCTGCTGATTAAACGCCAATTCCTGACCGTAGTCGTCAATATGTGATGTCATATGTCGGAAACAAATTAATCGCGTTAAATATTTCGTTGCTAGGTTGCTAACTTTGCCGAATTTGTACAATTTTATGACGTTTTAAGCCTATACACAGTTTTGTTATAAATGTAAAACTGGATCGGCCCATAAAAACAAAATGTATAAACGTATTGTCACCACAGTTGCAAAAGTGATGTCCCGTGGAGGGAGTTTTATGCTTACTATTGCCGTTCAACTGCAAAATGCATCTTGGTATTGTAGTTCAAGTATATTTTATTTTACATTTCAAGTATCACCTTACAGTTTACAAGTACGACGCTTATCTTTTTTACTTTACGGACCTAGTGCCTGGAATACATTTCCCTACTAATTTTTGAGATATCTCCCTTTTATCTTTGACACTATATGAACGCTAGTTGAAAAATATAGGGATGTTTTATACTAACCTCGACGCTACAGCGCATTAGAAACTTTTTGACTATCTGCTCTGGATGAATTAATTTTGCGCTGCTATTTTTAAAACCATGTAGCTGTGATTTTTGTTCAGAAATCTATTGTTGCAAGTTTTGGTTTTCGGGCAGGGAATTCTGGGCTCGGGCTTCGCTCTGAAGGTACAGCAGCAGCAGCGGCAGAAGCACCTGACACGGCGCAAGGGTCCGGCGGCTGTACTCATCCAGTCGTTGTGGCGATGTTACGCGGCCGATGAGAATTCCATGTCGATAGCAACCTGGAAGCCACACCTGCTGCCGTGCAAGTCCACCACACAGTAAGTGCTGCAACATCCGTCGATTTTTCGCCGTTCTCGTGTTTCGCCGCCACAGTACATTGCCCGAAGACTAATGCACAAAATGACAGCCCTTGAGCGGCAATTGCTACTAGGCCCCTATATTTATACAAGTAGCTGCGTCGCAGTACCAGGCTACATGTATAAACGCGTTATTAGTGTGAGAAATTTTAGTGAAATTATACATGCCATTTGTACTTTCTGTCTTTTTTATCTGATAAACTATCGTACTTGTACAGTTGAGAGAAAAACACGAAAGTCGAAATTGGTTGCGGTAACTGGCAGCAACGGCTTATAAGCTTATGAAAGTTTAAATGCAAAAATATTGTAAAGTGGTTTTAGTCGATGATCATACGTACAAAACGCTGACTGGCTTGTAAAGCAGTCGCTAATAGTCTACGCAAATAGTTCTGTTTTTGAGGTTGACTAAGACTGAGCCCGAACGTATTTATCACAAGAGCGGGTGTTTTAACCAGTCATATGTGCATGACATCTGCTTAGTTGTGTTGCAAGAAAAAAAATTCCTGGCACTCTTAGCACTTGTCTAGGCATGAAATGCGAATGCATGTATTACTTTCATGGCTTATTCGGCGCTGGCTAAACGGGTAGACTGCAATCCGCTGATGTTTGATAAAGGATATTTTCAGCGCGCTAGTGCAAGTTTCATACGTTGCTGACTGGATTACTACAACAGCGTTGTTCTGGCTGGATCAGCTAATATCTAGATAAAACAGCTACAATCGGTACAGAATGTTACGGTTCTCCTAGTGGTACGGGACCACATCACCGTCAGCCGGTGTGGCATGCACTGGACAGCCTTGTCTGCAACCAGCCACTTTTAGCTGTGTCCTTCTGAGGAAATTTATCCACCATGCGGCTTTGCTTCAGGATTTCTGCGCCCCAGTGGAAAACGTTGCAAGCCTACATGCGTCTGTACGCTCTGCATCCGGGTAGCTGGCCACTGTGCGTATCTGAATAGCTTCAACTTGGCACACTGATTGTACAGTGGCGGTTGGATTACGCAAAAAAGTATGATCAGATTTTGACCAAACTTTATGAGAGTGAGGGTGGAGGCTCTTGCGTGGACATGGGCGAAGAAAAAATTGTTGGCGATCCAACGTCTTTTACGGATTCTAGGTAATAATTCAAAATTCTATATTATTAGGAAATAAGGCGCTGACACTTAGCAGTGTATTTCGGCAAGTGGCTTAATTTTAATGGACGGATTTATTTTTGTAAAATTGTTTCGAGGTTCGAGACAGGCCCAAGGACCAACCACGCGTTTTGGCTGCGATCCGGTTCAGGATATGGATCCGGGATTCTTGAATCTTGAATTCAGGAATTCTTCGACAGCAGGATCGCAGAAATAATATTGCATTGTAAAGACAAACGATTCGTGAGAAATTGTATCGATTCTTTTGTTTTGCAAAACAAATGCAAGAGTACCTGCATGCAACTGTCAGAGTAGGTTTTCACAGTCTTTGAGTGATTTGCAGTCTACAGAATGCCCACAAAGACGAAATCGCCGCCTATCGCAGGCTAACACGCCATATGATAGATTTTGTGTGGGGATGGGTAGCAACGTGAGACAATCGTCACGTTGTGTGATATTCTAAATTTTTTCTCGGAGCTAAGCTTACGGCGGACAGGTTAGGTCGCCTGTTCGGTCGACGAATGAGCAAGCTGATTTCATCGGACCGTAATGGGCTGTTTACACGATCCAGCAAACGTCCAGCTCCATTATAACATATGGCAGCAAACGTCCAACAAACTTCCAGCAAACTCTCAGCAAACTTCCAGCAGACGTCCAGCAAACGTCCAGCAATTCACGTGTATTTTGAATACATTTGCTGGAAGTTTGCTGGAAGTTAGCTGGACGTTTGCTGGATCGTGTAAACACCCTATGAAGCTGTATGTTCACTTCGATTGCACAAGCCGCCGCTGTTTGTAACGAAACTAATGCTGCGACCAGCTACGACCATTATGCTTATACACTAGCACTAGCCTGCAAGTAGCCGCTCTCTGTATCGCCCTCAGCGACGATTTGCTGCGGCTTTTTGTTGCGGCTTTAGCGTCATTCCAGTCGCTTTGGCTTAACGGGTACTATCTAACTGGCAAAAAGCGTCTGCCCGATGACGACGGTCATAGCTGTTGGATATGGCTATTCGCTCGATTAATCGTTGCTCTATTCGCGTCTTTCGGACGTACTATGACCATCATTTTCATGTTCCGTTAGCCGTATGGTCTAGTTTCAGGACTATACAGTGACTTTGCATTGTCAAACGTATCACATCCTACACAACTCGAATTATTATTAATAAGCGAAATCGCTTTATCGCAAGTGATTCCGCCTATAGCTACACATTTCTCCGTAAAGTGGTTTATGTATCTGTCGGTCGTCTGTCGTATTCGTGCACCCTGTTTAAACCGTTTGATGGATTTGCATGCTATTTGGTAGATACTCTTGTGGGGTCCCATGACACGTTGTTAAATGAGGTTTCTTGTTTCTGATCCTTGGTGGAAAAGGACATTCGGCAATTGAACCCCAGCCAAAATTGCACTTGTCTACTTATGATTCACCAGCGGCAACATCGATAAGCGATTTCGCCTTCTATAGAATTACTTCGGTCACTTGTTGCATTAGTAGTAATAGTACACTGTGTCCCAAAAAACATCCCCAACATTTTCGACTGTAGCGTGAAAACCAATTATCAGATTTTGATAATTTTTGGCACAAAAATTCCCGACACAACTTGACATCAAACGACTATTTAGTTTCTTACCTCACCCAACGTTTGTTTCTGCACTACCTGGGAAAATACAACCAGCGAAATATCACTTTTTTATCCAGTGCGATATGATTGCTTAATTAACATAACGCGTAAAAACACATTTTGTTCACATTTCTGACACCATAGCTGACACTTCATCCAGTTGTCCATTTTTCAACTGCCTGTAGTAAAATTGCTTGCAGTGTTGGCTTACTATGCGAACACAGGCAAGGAGACGCTTTCTCCATTCATTGACAGCAGTATCAATAATGTTCTGCTTCAGACCAATCTAGGCTGTACCAGTCACTTCTTGATTTCACAAACATTCCTAAACTTTATCTGGTAAACACACTGCTGCATGACAGTCAAACCTTGGAATAGACCGGCTGTTGGAGCTCACAGATTAAGATAGATGGAATTTATCGATGTTTTTCATTCATTTTAGCGCATATTATGCTTGGTCTGATTTCCCCAGGTAGTGCAGAAACAGACGTGGGATGAGATGGAAACTAAAACATTTATTTAATAGCCAATTGTGTCAGAAATATTTCTGCCAAAAATTATTAAAATCTGCTGATCTTTATTTAAGTCACGATCGATAATGCCGGGGATTTTTTTTTCAGGTTTTCTGTTATTTCAACACATATTTCGCTTGATCTTTTTTCCCTAGGTAGTGCAGAAGCATACATTAAATGAGGTGGAAAACTAAATGGTCATTTGATGGCAAGTTGTGTCAGGAATACTCCTACCAAAAATTATCAAAATTCGATAATTGGTTTTTAAGTTACAGTTGAAAATGTTGGGGATGTTTTTTGGGACACAGTGTAGTAGTAGTTATAGTAGCAGTCGTAATAGTAGTATTCTGACTCTAGGAAGTTGCCAAGGATGTGCTCAAATAGATGTTAGAATCCGGGCGGTGATCAAAAACCAAACTACGTCTATCGTGCAACAAAAAATGAGTCGAAATGATGCAGTAAATCTGCATGCAAAATTATTGCCTCTTTATCATCAGTGAACGTCAAGCAGGCTGATATGCAGCAAAGATGCGTGGATGGCTTGAAACTGGTATATAGGGCGTCGTCGTGCCAGCGGTTCAAGCACAACACGTCGTTCATGAGTCGACTGTCAACTCGTCGCAAGGACCCCAGTGCGAGCTCGTCGCCGACTGTCATGTTGCCCGTCACTAACAACCCGTCGCCGTACGCGTCTCCGCAGCACGCCGGACAGTCGTCGACGTCGTCGTCGCTGGGAAGTCGACTTCGGTCCGGCAACATTCTGCTGAGTCCGTACAACTTGTCCGAGTCGTGCGACGGACGCCTGCAGAGCTCTTCCACCGAACACCCTGTCTCCGCTGACTTACACAGGTTACCTGGAAGCCTAGACTCCACTTAACGATTTATTGTGGATTTCTCGTACAGCATATTTTACACAAATCCACAACAAATCGACGCAGATGGAGTTTGAGCCCAAATCCACAAAAATCTCAAGGCCTACACCAAACTCAGAAAATCCCAACATGTTAAGATGATGTACAGCTTGTATAGGCCTACGATTTGATAATTATGACAGAACTAATCCAGTGTTCGGTGTGTGAAGGTTAGTATTTCTAAATGTGATTTTTCTCAATTCTTTTTGATGTGCATAAATTACTAGTATATAATTTTGTCAAGTTTAACCACATATACCAGACGGAAAGACGTTGGTTTATCGTTAGAGAACTTTTGCTTTCTGCCGTCTTGTCTTCCCCAGTCCAATATCGTTTGCGTAAGTGGTCCAGTCAATTAGTGTGCCGCGTGTACACGAATTAGCGTAGATCTTGTTTCTGGCTGTATAGCGTTAGCTACTGATTGTGTACTTTTTTCAATTACCTGACGCTTTGCTGTGAAGACACGAATGTCCAAATACAAATGTTGAAATTGCAAAGGCAGGTAGATAATAGCGGTATGCTAGTAGCGGGGTTATTTGTTTTGGTCCCTCTGTATTGGCTGGCATAGTTTCGTTTTTGCACGATTATTTAACGACTATTTTCAACTGGCCAATATTTTTTGCCTTTTTGTTGTAACATAGTTACTAAGAGCTATAATTCTGGCTATTTGCAGAGCTTGTCCAAGTTGGTTTTCTTAAATGTGACGAGAGCTCATAAGCCGAAAAAAGTAGCCTACAATCTCTGACTCTGAGTACGATTGAATTAATCTACAAGGCAGTGTCGACAATGATATGTGCAGGAACCAATCAAGTGCTAATGATTGCCACAACCACCAGCAAAACATTTTCACGTCTGTGCTAAAGCGCGTCGCTGAAAACAAAGACGTTGACGGTATGCTTTTATATCTGCTTTTTTTCAATAAAAGAGAATATTTTAGCCTATATAACCTATTGCTACTGTCTGTACTGTGGATGGTAGTGTCAGCGTAAGCTTTCAGCGTTAGCGCTCCTTTAGTCCACGGCGTGTGGACGTTTAAATTTATACTTTTTATTTTGTCTTATATATGTTTATTATAAATAATTATTATTAACGCAAGATTTCACAGCTGATGATGTGCCGTATATGTCAGTTAAAACCACATCGCACGGTTATCACGGATTCTTTTTTTCCAGATTTAGTTTTTTCGTAAGCATTGCTGTTCAGGATTTGTAATAGGCCTTGAAGGCGCCATATAAAAATCTGTTGCGATTCTGTTTTTTATCCCATTTTTCGTTTGATTTTATTACTCCATTTTTTTGTTTTAACTTAGTTATACACTGTGGCGCTCCTGTGCTACGGATGAGGAGCGCCATAGCAAATGTTACGATATATGATGTGATATGATATATGATATGTGACGCTAGACGACGCGGACGACCGCGAGGGTTTGACGCAGCTGACGGAGGTCCACAAGCGAGCGATTCGCGCCATCCGCAAGATCAAGTTCTTCATCGCGCGACGCAAGTTCAAAGAAGCGCTGCGACCGTACGATGTAAAGGACGTGATCGAACAGTACTCGGCAGGCAGCATCGATATGCTGACGCGTATCAAGAACCTTCAGTCTCGGTCAGTCAGCATGCTTCAACAAATCTTGAAAATATTAAATATTATGCCTAAACACTTATAGAGCATTTACAACAATATTTTGAATACTTGTATTTTTAAATAATTTTCCAACACTACGGCTCACACAATCCTTTGCTTCGCTGCTGCGTCTGTTTACGCATGTAACCAGTTATTATCTAACTCATAAAATATTGAATAATTTTAGGCTTTGAATATCTCTTCAAAGATATTTAAAATCAGTTTATGTATTTTGTATAATAAGATGCATCGTAGATATTTTTCGCAACAGCGGAGTTTAGTGTTTTAGAGTGGGCAGCTAAGAAATGTAGATTGAGATTGCCGCTCGCACCGGTCTCCCTCCTCTATCGACCACCATCTGTTGCCGTCGCTCAGCCATCTTCGGACATCTAGCGAGGCTTGGCGACGAAGTTGCAGCCCACAAGGCACTCTACAGTTGCGTCAGATTGTCTCAGGGACGCCTCCCTGACCCTACATGGAAACGTCGTCCCGGTCGTCCACGTGGCAGGTGGATAGACCAACTACGAAGAGACAACAACCGCCCACCTGCTGATCAATGGTAGCTATTAAGCGCGGTCACGGTGGAAGAGCGACGCTACGGTCTCACGACTACGCGACTACCTGACCTGACCTGAGCTAAGAAATGTGACAGTGTGCTGTAAATCTAATAGACATGGTGGACCCAAAAATGGCACAAATTTTTATACGTCAATAGCTTTATGAAATATTGCCCGATTTTCATTTTTTTTACTGTCGAAATCAGAAGAAAATTTGTAGTATTACTGTGACTAAAGATACCACCACACCTCAAGTGTGTCGCTACACTACCTAGTGAAATATCAGTGTCTTAAAAGCAACAATTGAATACAAGACGATATCTGTAACAACACATTGTAAGAAATTAACAACAGGAAACAACCTGTCCTTTGTCTCAGTTATTGTCCAAACTAACTTTCATATCTCGCAGTTTTCACATAATGTTCAGTGTGTCCGCCTTGCTGCTGGATGACGCACTTAAGACGGCGACGCCACTGACCAACCAAACGCTGCGACAGTTTGCCCCACTTAGTGACGATCGCCTGTTTCAGCTGGTTGATTGCTGTGGATTGTCAGTGTTGATATGCCATCTGTTGAAGGCCCCCAAACAGCATAATCGACCGGATTTAAGTCCGGGCTGTTTGGGGGCGACATGTCAGGCTCGATCGACGTTGATCACGCAATTTGTCAGTGTCGTCGCTGGCTTGAGTGCGATGTCTGACATTTCACGTTGTAGTGCAGCGACACATATGAGATGTGGTGGGTCTTTAGTAATAGCGTTAGTACAAATTTTCTGCTGATTACGACAGTGGACAAATTTTAAGAATCTGTTAATATTTGATGAAGTTATTGGCGTGTAAAAAAACTGTGCCATTTTTTGGCCCAGCATGTACAGGTACGGCATTTTTCTGTTAAAATGACAGTTGTTATGACAGTTGTTACTGCAGTATCTTTGACATCATAACATCAGTGCGTGGTCTGCGTGTGTATGTATATGGATTGCAGGTTAGATGTGATACTCGGCAGATCGGGCTCCAAGAAGCCAGATGTTTACGAGTCCAAGATCAGCCTCGCAAGCAGAATTGTCAAGGTTGAACGACAGGTCTGCGCGTTTTCACAAATAAATAAATAAATAATATCATTATTCGTTGTTATAGCCAACGGTTGAATTAAAAACTGAAAATACTAGTTTACTTAAAAGTTAACAAATGTATATTAGGCCTACAGTTGCACAAAATTTGTCCAACAATACGGTAACAAGTAATTTGAGCAAAGCTCACGAGACGCGCGAAAGCCTATAGCAGTTTCTGTTCGCAGGTAATCGTAGTCTATCTCCATCCATTTCGTCGTAATTCACTCTTTTGCAGCCAAAAATCGCCAAAAAATCACGTTAAATTAATATTTTTAGGGTTAGAGGTCATTCAAGGTCATCGATGTTGATAAATTTAAAAAGCCTGTCACCAGTGCTTGTTATGATAAGCAGCATGTCTGTGC
>Ga0209367_1001826_pt1 | contig 27142 bp, 12 predicted proteins | sample WorMetLIZISLAND2_FD_187412 | JGI IMG/M metagenome (GOLD analysis project Ga0209367, IMG submission 187412) | Marine gutless worms symbiont microbial communities from Max Planck institute for Marine Microbiology, Germany - Olavius geniculatus... ... | reverse complement strand
ATCGCGGACCTTGTTTGACCGGGCGACGTCCGAGCCGGCATGTTCTTTCATTCGGTTGTATTGGCATCAGATTTCATTCGTGTTGTTACTTTATAGTCAGCGCATCGACACTCATCTGACCGACCCTCCTTTAGGGACTGACAGAGGCTTCCCGCTGGTGTTCGACCATCGCACCAACGAGGCGCAGTTCATCCGCCTTCTTCGAAGAAGAAGCCGTTGACTGCTACCTTTATGCCTGGGTGAGGACTGGTGAAGGACTAGCGCCCCGCCGGTTTTCAAGCCAGAATTTCTATGTTCCCGGGGTTAAGCTTCGCTACACTTCTGCGAGCGAGGGGAGCTCGGAGTAGAAGGCCTAGTGAATCGTGTTTTTCCTGGTCACCCGCTGGCCACGTGACCACGTGATTGTCCTGAGGCCTGGCAATTTTTGAGGGGTCCGTCCAGGAATCGAACCCAGGACCTCTCGCTCTGGTGAAGTTGACCTGAGTCCAACACTCTAACCACTCGGCCACCGAGCTCCACAATAGCCAGGTGCATCAGAAATATTTTTCACAAAAATAATCAAAATCTGCTAATACTCATTCAACTTACAATCGATAATGTCAGTGATGTTTTTCAGGTTTTCTGTTTATTTTAAGGCATATTTTGCTTGATCTGCTTTTCCTCGGTAGTGCAGAAGCATACAGTGGCTGAGGTGGAAAAATGAACTGACATTTGATGGCAAGTTGTGTCAGGAATATTCGTACCAAAAATTATCAAAATCTGTTGACTGTTTTTTATGTGACAATCGAAAACGTCGGGGATTATTTTGGAACACAGTGTATATAGGCACTCTTAAAATGTGGCACAAAACATGTGCACTGCATCTATGGGGTCCTCTACTCTTTATTCCTATGCATTTTTCACATTTTCTGATAGTTACATAAATACATCAATGTTCAAAGTTGCACCATCCATATAACAAATTATGCATGCAGTGACTTAAAGCTAGCAGAATACTGGAATAAAATTTGTAATAAATTCTGAATACAATAACTAAGAATAACTAGAATATACAGTTTTGTATGCTAAGACTAAAAATAATCAATTAAAATTAAGAAACTTACAGACATAGCCACAATATCACACTGTGCTTGATGATTAACGGAATATGAATTAGAATCAGCAAGTTTTCTGAAAACGGATTAATATGTCAAACAATAACTGACTTGTTAGGCTTCTCCTGGCGCAGATCGATCTGGTACACGACCCCGTCTTCACCACAGCTGTAGAATATATGCGGCGAGTCAGGCACCAGAGACAACTGCAATGTTCACACATACCACCACATTACTGCAGCTTTTCAACGGCTTGCAATGCAGGTATCATTCTAAAGGTGTAACAATATATTAGCGACAGTGAATTGTACAATATGGACTCAGTGGTAACAACGATGATGATGATAATGATGATAAAAAACGAACAAACTTTAGCATGAAGTTAACTCCTAAGACTACAAAGACACGAAACAATAAGCCTAAAGTCTAAACAGTGAAGTCACGTAATAGTAGTCAGTGCAATGAAACGCTGTTAGTCATAGCTGTAAGACTGCGCAAAAAGTTCGGTTTTCAGTCTCCTGCGAAAAAACACAAAACCAATATCATATATGACACCTGCACACACTTGGTTTTTGATTAACTATCGCATTTTCAACAAGCAGTCCAGGTTAGGCTGGACAGAGTCCCCCAAAAGTAACTTCTGGCAACTGCTGTAGCAGTATTACATAGCCAAATGCACCTCACTAGCTTAGAGCTTCCGATACCCACTTTTTTCCAAACAACCAATTTTTCCCGGGTTACTCCAGGTCAGACCACGACCCCTGAAAGTAACTTTATGTAATAACTAAAACACAACCATCAAATGTCTAAATAGAACCATCATTATGAACATATTTGATCAGCATCATGCTAGCTAAACCTTGTGAGCGGCCATCTTGTGTGTAGCAAGTCGTTTGGTAGCCTTGCACGTGCCGGTCGTAGACAACTGAGCAAGTCGGACTTGACCGTCACGTGCACAGGTCACTATGTGACAGTCGCCAGTGTGCGGCAGAAACTTTGCCTGAAATTTAAATAACTCACTCAATGGTCTAACCACATCAACCACGTAAGAGTCTGTATCAACATAAAGCTTCAAACCAAATATAGTATGCATCACAACTACACTGTTCCCAAAAAAAGACCCTAAAATTATCGATCATAACTTGAAGATGGATAAACAGATGACAAATATAAATAAAATACAATAAAAATGATATAACACAAGTATAAAACAAAACAAAACAAAACGCATCCCCAGTAGTCAGAGTTTCAATATCAGAATGAGTTTCTTAGCACTGTCTTAAACTAAGCAGTAATTAGCACCAAATAAATGAATTACCAGTTAGCTGACGAAAACAGTACAACACCTGAAAGACATTTGCCCTGTGGCCACTATCAAAGCTGATGTATTTTTTTGATCGAATCCAATCCAGAACGACCACTTTCATATCATCCGATCCACTTGCAATTAATGAACCTACCACAGCAAAGTATTTACATGGGCCATGTCTAATACACAAAACTAAATAATTTGTATATGTGCTATAGTCAACACATTGTAATGCTTGAAAGGGCAGTATCAGCTTTGCTAATGAAAACCGAACATTCGTATGGACAAATAAGCTTCAACTTCCTCTCTGTCGCAGTTGCATAAACAGTTACATCAAACATGCGGTTCATACATTTTTCGAAAACACTGAATCTACATTCTACAAATACAAGCTACAGATATATTACAGACAAATATAAGGCTAAAGTTATAGCGCTACATTATAACAAGACTACTAATGGCTATTGAAGAAAGCAACGCAAAGAAAAACTCATCACATTTATAAAGCTCATGGCCTGCTACTCACCAGACTCATTAAAGTGCAGTGCGTTCACACAGCCCTCGTGGACTTCATGCTTACTATACAGCGTCAGTCGGTTAGCCAAGACAACACTGCCTCCAGCATGCTGTGTGAAGATCGCTGGATTACGCGGCCATCCTTTTAATCTTCCGTACTGTCGGTCGATGATTTCGGCCAGTGGCTTCCAGTTGTCTGCTGGAAGCTGAAAGCCCTCTTCACCAACGTCCAGACGACTCGTCTTAGCCTCGATGTCGGATTCCGCTTCTGAGCTGGAGCTCGAAGACGAACTGTCGGAAGATGACGAGCGATGTAGGAAACTGCGCTGGCGTTTGCGTCTGGCTCGATCTTCACGTGACGCCCTGGTCTGACTGGACTCTGCTGCAGCCCCGGTGCCCTGCGTATCAGCCGTGCTTTCTCCATGCTGCTCCGTATCCTCACTGTCAGTGTCGACGTGGTTCACCGTATAGCCGCCAAACTGGTCACTTTCATCTGTGTCGGGCGACGAGGTACTTGAGGTCGACTGGGAAGACGAGCTGCTTGCATCTGCGTGGGTCTCTGCTGCTGACTTTGTTTGTTCCGAAACACTCTTACCATTTGCAGCATCATCGCTATGACCAACATCTGCCTCCACCGGATTGGCATTATCTGGTTGGTCACCAGCACACTCTGTGGACAAATTGTCGTGGAGATCTGCATGACAGTTCATTGGTATGTCGTCCGAATGTACTTCTGTTTCTGTGTCATTCAAGGGCACCGATGAGCTTACTGCGGCATTAATAATATTATCAATGATATCACTAACAACTGATTCCTTCTCGCCACTGGTAACAGAAGATACGTCTGTGGCAACTGCGCCTGTGTCCATATCATCAGTTGCCACATCCATTTCACTTACATTCAACACGTCATCTACGTCACTGTTTTCCATTTCCATTTCTAAATGACATAACCGACGAGCATGTCATGCAAATCAGAGATATCACATAATAATATTCAAGTCACTGGAAAGACAAATTTCGCGTCCAATCTGGAAAAAAATAACATGTACACAAAAATCAGGTGATAGCAACACAGCACACAATACAATGGCAGTCGTGAAGTCTGACTTTACACCGCTTCCTTAAACCAAATCGTCAAGTAATGTGCAACAAATAGCTCACAAATAAATTACTATTACAACATAAAATGCAAACTAGCATACTGAAAACATTTTTAAAAAGCACGCAATGCAACAAAAAGACTTACAACACTTGCAATACTACCACAGACAGAATACCTAAACACCGTTGCTATTATCCTTTTTTCTAAGAACCCGCTCAGGCTCTTTAAAGCATCAGAAAAACCCAGATTTAGTAAGTAAGTAGGATCGCTGCATTACCAGAACCAGCACCAGCAAAGAAGCAAAGTGGAAAATTTTGGCAAGCCTTTTATTACGCTTTTGCTACTTTTTACGCGCGACAGCAGGGGTCACCCCTAGCGAGGGGGCTAAATGACAGGGGTAGAGAAAATTTGCTATTTCCAGCCAATACGGCGGTGGCTGAGCGAGACAGGTCACGCTCTTTGGCGAGTACGAGTAAAACACTATAGATAATTAGCCGCTGTGGTCTGGGGTCTGTGGTAATGTGTGTAATCTGTGGTCTGGCGTCCTCTGGCGACTGTAAAAGAAACGTGATTGCTAGGATGGGTGAACTTACACTCGATGGCTTTCAAACATGCACCGCTGTTTCGCGTTCCCCTTGCGTTAACTGGGCTTTTCTTTTTTTTCATGCTGTTATTTTTTTTGCTCTAGACCGTGGGGCCGCTGGGGCGTCTTACGTACGCTCCCGGCTCGATCTGACATTGACCGTCTAGCGCGAGTAGCCCTCGCAAATCGACTGACCTACATCTGGGCGGGCCTACGCGAGTTTCACGTCATAGTCTGTTGCAATAATTCTGCCGTAATTCCAACTTCGAAAGCGTTTCTACACGTGAGTCATAGGACTGAGCCGTCGATGAGGCGGATCGGTTTCGAAGCATACCAGTGACTGACTGGCAATGGCCTAATTTGCTAGCTCAAGATATGGCACTGCCACTACCCGTAGGTAGAATGACTGCTCTACGCTATCAATCCATTCAGAAGTGTTCTGTGTCTGTACGTGAGGCTCAAAAAATGGCCTGCTCTAATTCCGATCGATCCCCGTCTCCAGTCAGTCTTCGCTGGCCTGGGAGCTTACCGTACAAAGTTACTCCCCCAGACCGCCTATAGTTTGTTTAATTGGTTGAGAAGGAACCTGGGAGAGGATACGTGAACCGTAGTGTAGCTTACTGTTTAGGACTTCCGACATTCAGTTCAGTGCTTGAATTTTGACATGCAACAGGACATACAATTCTAATGAGCGACTTTCGGGATTCCCAAGTTGATGACGTCATGAATTTTCGATGAAACTACGCTATAAATAGAACAGCTAGGCGAGCGCCATTGCTGGGGATTTGGTGCAAAAAGTTGCGTTAGTGAGTGAATACAGGTAAAGTTATGCAGTCGAGTGTTGTGCTAATTAGCTCATAGTAAATGTTATAAGCAATAATCGACGGTATATCCCCGCCATATATATGGGCTGGGCTCGCCCGCGTCGCCCACGGCCGTAATGTAAACATGTGTCACTCACTTCCGGACCGGTTGCATGATAGCTACTGTAGAAAAGTTCGGTAATTTTACATGTATTTTAACGACTGCGAAGTGTAAATGGCGTATTATACGGTTGTCGGTTGTCTGTGTTTTCAGTTCTCGACTGTGGCGTGAACAGATCATTAGCTGCGTTTGTAAACGAGAATCCTGAAGAGATGCATTTCTTGATCGCTGTGACACTTGCCGTAGCCTGTGGATTGGCTCAGGTATAGCAATGGCATTCTCAGTATTTCAGTTCAGAATTAAATTAAAATGTAACTGCAGCGATAAACAATATATAGTCAAGTCAGTAAAGCCAGCAAGTGCATATGTTAAAAATTGGAACGATCGAGACGTTAATTACAACATTTTAGTAAGTACACTGTGCAACCTGAGCTTGAACTTATATTATTTTAATGTCGTTTTATCAATACAGTTGTTTTTTTAATATTGCACTGACTATTTATCCGGCAGCCGTAAAAAATAGCCTGTAGGCTATTAATCCAGCAGCCGAATCAATAGCTCACCAGGTGAGGAATGGGTATTTATTCGGAGGAGGAATTTTCCGAATTGTGCTAGTTGAAATTCGTGCCCGTGAGCTGGGAAATATAGTAAATGTTGACGGTTTTATTTGGGTGTCACAGTTCAGAAACATAGTAAAAGTTGTCAGTTTTATTCGGGTGTCGCAGTATCGTCACATAAATTAGTCTAAATTTAGGGTTAGAAATAGGGTTATGTCAGAAGTAGGGTTATGGATAGGGTTAGGGATTTAGGTTAGGGTTATGTTTATGATTATGCTTAGGAGAAATAGTAATAAACATAACCGTAGTTACATATTTTATGTCCCTGTCAAAAATTACATTTTCTTTTGCCAAATAGTGCCAACTTTCATTCATGCTCGCATTGAATACTAAGTAGTTTGCTGCACATGTTTTGAGGTTTGTGGTTGGGGTTGGTTAAAGGGTTAGCGTTAATCACCGAAATGTACCAAAAAATGTTGAAAACTCAGAAAATATGTTATGACATTTTTAGTCTGCAAATTTAAGGATATTTTACGCATGATGTGACGATACATCAAAACATCATAATAAAAGCGACAAATTCACCATGACTCAGTCACACTGGAGGGACGCAAGTAATAACTACTCTTCCTGGCCACATGTCAGTGGGAATTATAGTACCACAGGCAATGGTCAGTACTGCAAAGCCGGTATGAGTACCATGGATCCTCTTACCAGCTAATGTCACCGGATAAATAGCTGGCTCACGTAGGTCCAGATATTTATCTGACTGGATATTTATCTGACTGCTTATCGATAGCCTAATGGCTATTTATATGGCTGCCAGAAAAATGTCCTTTGCTTTTTAATATAGCAGGTAAAGTGTATTAATATGATATTTATGCATAGGTGGTTGGCATGGAAGAAACACGTGACATTTTTATTGATGGTGAAACGGAGGTTAGTCCTCTAAATAATTTCACCTTAGCCTTAAAGTCCAAGTCACACGAAAAAACTATATCGGATAAATATGTGTGGAATGATCAGTTGAAATTAAAAAAAACATCGCTTTACATAAATTTTAATAAAAATAATGTTGTGCGAACTGAATGATGACGTCACGATCAACGCTTTGTTTATAGCGTGTATTGCAGCGTGCGAGAAAGTTTCACACCATGAGCTGGCCGTAGCGTCAATGCAGCGCACGCTCAGAGTAGGGAACGGAACTCGCTTGCATTCTGGAAGCGAAAGTCAGAATCTGTCGCCGATTGGTGCAATGGAAAGGGCATACAGTCGGCCTACTTTTGGTATGACACCGACTTCTTGAAAGTTGAAATGCAAGTGAAGTCTTTTCTCTCAGTACCGCGCTCCATTGACATTGCTAGCATTCAAATTCTGTTGACGCTAATGGTTGTTTGTGATGTCACACTTTCGTCACATTTATCCACATTAAACTTTATTTTTACAGTATAAGATAAATTAGCACTTTATAACAGTTACGTAAACTGATGCGACTTGGACTTTAATTTTTGTGATATCTAGACAATGTGCAGATTACTGATAATTTGTGTGCTTACTTTCTTAGAAGTTTGAGGTTGAAAGTTACTAGTTATAGTTTAGTTTTTGTGGCTTTACTGTTGTTTGTGGCAGTACTGTTGTATCGGTCAAAATGCTGGTGTCTAGACAGAAGATGAAAAAAGAATCCTCACAGCAGAAATGACATGGTTGAGAACACTGTTGCGGATGTTGAGATGACAGGATAAAGAGTGAGACAGTCGGAACACCTTACACCGGAAAAGGACATTGGTTCATGGAATAGCACAGCGAAGACTGACATGGTTCGGGCATGTTTCAAGGATGGGAAGTGAATGGAAGTAAAGGCGATGTAGTGCTCTGCAAAGAAGAACCAAGAAAGACAACGAAAGAAATAGATAGAGAATATAAAGGATGACATGGAGACAAGGAACATATGGCAGAAGCAGTACTGATAGTGCATGATGGAGTCAAACGAAGATGTTCGGTAGCAGCCTCATCATCATTTTTTTGATGTTAGAGAGAGAGAAATGAATTTGCTCTTTTCATTGTAGTACAGTGTGTTGGTGACAGTTAATTGTTAGCTACATTAGCTGTGCTTATATGGATATTGATATAGATATATTCTATATGAAGGTCTAGCACCTCTGAAGCTCTGCATACGGTGCTATATAAATATGAATATAATAGTAATAATCAATTGCTATCAATGACATCATAGCACGGTCTCTGACCACAGCTGGTGTTCCAGTGATGAAAGAGCCATGTGGCTTGACAAGAACTGATGGCAGGCGCCTGGACGGATTCCAAGTACTCCGATCTGCCAGCCATTCACATCTTCCAGCCACCAGCGTTTGAAACCCACGGCACAACCCACTCATCAGCAACAGACTTTTTGAAATTTGAATGCTGTGGGTGGTAGCTTAACTGCCGTCATGGGAGACCCAAGATACACATCTAATAATGGTAATAAGACATGAACTGATGGCAGGCGCACCCACTCATGAGCAACAGACTTTTTGAATGCTGTGGGTCAGTGGCGTATTTTGGGGGTGGGCCACGGTGCGATGGCCCCCCTTTGGCCTGACCATGAAAATTTTTTACAGGCGACTTTATATGAAAAGGTGCGTTTTTTGCCATTTTCCAGCAAGAATTGCAAAATTCAGCAATGTTTGATGGTCTTTTGCATTTCCAAATTTCAGAAACATGGGCGAATTTGCGGTTTTCATTGAACATTCAGAAGCAAAAAGTGTTTCAGCTTCAGGGGGGCTTCACCCCCCTGACCCCCCGACCAGGGGCTCTGCCCTTGGACCACGCTGGGGGCTCCGCCCCCAGACCCCCGTTATAGCCTCATGCACTGCGCGCTCGCCATGGCCCCCCTTTTGCTAAATCCTAAATACGCCACTGCTGTGGGTGGTCGATCAATCACAGTCACGGGAGACCCACGTGGCAGCACATTTCTGTTCCACTACAGCGATTTAATGCTATTTTGATCAGCGAGACCTTTGTCAAGGCTGGCAATGCACCAGACCTCTAGTCACTCCGACACTTTGTTTTTAACCTTTTTTTGTTTTTAACCCCGGTAACCTTTACTACCAAGGGTATAAAAATTTTTAAAAAATAATAATATAGTAATGGAGTTTATCAGCAGTCTCAGTCAGAGACCTTTTTGGTGATGACAGAGAGACCCCGTTATCATTTCATCATATCTCCATGATGGTCAAACGTCTTAACTCGGTGCTTTTGCGCGACAGTTTTTCCATGGATTTGCTGGACCAATAGCCATTCCAGCTTTGTTTTTAACTGTTGTTTTTAACCCCTGGGAACGTTTACTACCGGGGGTATAAAAATGTAATAATACATTGTTTGAAAGCTGGTAAATATACCATTTTTATTTATGACTGCATAATCTTTCCGTGTTGTAAATTAGGTTATCTTTAATAATAAGTTATCTTTGTTGTCATTGAAGTTAAGTTATGTAAAGTCTTCTGGAGAAAGCAAGCCATTGGTACAGTTACAGTTGTCAGATATTTTGTCTTATATTATGGATTTTTGTAAATATTTTGTTGCTTGTTGTTAATTTTGTGCTCCTGTGATGTTACAGAACACACCAAATGATGTGCAGTTGGTCGATTCATACTCAGAATATGACGAGTATGATAATTATGACGACGAATATCAATATGATGATGACGACGATGATTATTACTATGGCGATGAAGATGGCAATGGTGAATATAGTGGATCTGGAGGTAAAACTGTTATAAATTATGTTTAACTTTTGTCACTGGAGCAAGTTCTGTACTACTGTTAAGTTATAGCTAATAGTAACCAGATATAGTAATGTCTCATTTTGTACCAAATAATTTTTAAAATTATCCATGTTTGTTATCTGATTAGATGTCATTAGTTTTGACAGAACTTTACAATTTGTTGTTTGATAATATATAACAGAAGTGTTTATGATTTTTCATGCACTACAGCTATGCTGTAGACTTTGGTACAGTTGCTGTTCATCCTTCGGTCCATCCGTCCATCTGTTTGTCGTCGTCTGTCACGAATGTATTGTGGCTAAACGGTGCAAGATAGGGCCTAGGTTGCTATTGATCACTAATATGAAGTTGCATATTGGCTTTTAAATGACATGAAAATTATTGACCTTGGATGACCTTGAAGGGTCATAATGCACTAAGGTATGCCAATCATGCGGTATTGTGGTTAAATGCTAAGGTCCGGTTTTTCCATCGCCAATCAAATCAAATTTGATCTCCGATTTACTGATCTTTTATTAACTTGATGTTCAGAATTGATCGTCGATCAACTGTATTTTGTTTTTCCATGAATTTTCGATCTCCAATTACGTGATCGGCGATTAGTTGTTCCGTCGTCAATTGAGCCTACTTTATGCCAATCTAATTGGCTGACAGTGACCTCAATTTGCGGTGTTGCACTAAATTACCCATAGCAACGATATCAATGATATTGTTCATCGTCTGCTGTCAAAAATATGTTCTATCGCAAATCAATACGAGAGCGTCTATCCATTTTATTTCTTTACAAAACACCATGCACAGTATAAATGGATCAGTATTGACTGATCGCCATGCCTGGAACTTCATTTTAATGCGTGAATTGCCATTCTGACCGGCGACATGAAGCGATGTTTCTGGTGCGAATAAGCAACGAACTGCAAATCGCCACGTTTAATCGTCAGTTGTCTGACTTGATCCGCCAATATTCGGCCATCAACTTGATGGGAGATTTGATGGACTAATGGATTGATGGATTAGCACAGTCGCTAATTGGCGATGGAAAAACAGTTATTGAGATGATCTCAGATCAAGTACCAAAGTTGATCGGAGATCAATTTGATCGGCCGTCAAATGTGCATGGAAAAACTGGACCTAAGTCAGTGTTTTTCAACCTTTTTGCTGCCGCAGAACCCTACACAAGCGTGAAGGTCACTCACGGAACCCCATGCATTGATCTGTGAATCCAGTGACGTATGAGAGAATGAAGCTACAGGGTGTCTACAAACTCATTTCCTTAGCTGGGCACTGAGGGCAGAGCCGTCATGAGGACGACAAAGCAGACTAATATGACTAATATGAAATTTGACCACATTAGTATGCAGCAGTATGTTACTGTATTCCAAACACGACAGGCGAGGCGCGGTCGTCGACGGCCGCTTAGCCCCACCACCAACCCAGAAAATTTATCACGTAGACGCTTTTCGAAAAGACAGGCCTACGAGTCTTTTTAATTTTTTTTAGCTGAGTTTTCAAAGAATTAAATTAACTAAGTAAATGGCCGAACGACTTCGTAACCATAACCCTAATCAATACGTTCTTCTTTTCTTCTTTTCCGTTTCCGATAATGCCTTCTAGTTAAATAATGTCGTGCATAGGAAACTTACGTTACAATATAGGTCTAAAATGCAAATATATATGCCAAAAAATTACCAACAACAAAAATGATTCAGCACAGTAAGTCTATGCAGAAAAGACGCGTAGAAACGGATTAAAACAAAAAAAAAAGATCCTGAGTATTTCTACGACACTGTCTGGCGTGATTTCACAAGTTAGGTCATTTTTACTGCCCAGCTGCGGAACCCTTGGCAGATGCTCGCGGAACCCAAGGGTTCCGTGGAACCTCAGTTGAAAATCACTGTGTAGGGGGTTGGCTATGGTACCATCGAATAGGGTGCTGGCAACTTTCTATAGGCTGTCAATAGTAACCATGTCTCTATCTGCAGCAGTTTGGTCGCAATTTTCAATTAAAAGTTTCAAGCTATAAGTGGCTGTATCTCGGAAATGGTGTCTACGTTGCTATTGATCATTAATCAAAAGACTCATATTGGCTTTCAAGTGACATGAAAATCATTGACCTTGGATGACCTTAAAGGTCAGTACTGCAACGGGAACTGCATAGGCTGTAGCACGTTCACCCTAGCGACAGCTGGGCTTTTGTTTTAACTTGTTAGCAGCACTTATACTTATGTTGCAAAAATGCAAGATCAAATTTAACTTCAGAATGATGTCAGTGCCAGAAGTACTTTACAGTATAGATGATGTTATTTGCTCTAATCTGAGGTGTCTGAAAGTCAGCATTTGCTATGATCATAGGTTTCCAGCTTTTATTGTCAAATTGCTTATCTGGCAGCTTACCAGAAGATTGCTTACAGCCATGTATATATTTTCGGAACTATATTTGTGGCACAAATAAATTTTGATATCATCAGTGATGTGCATTTTTCTTTGCTAATATGCCGTACTTTTTTGTTTCAGATTCGTCGGAGGTCCCCGAGAAACCACTGACACCAACTCGACCGAGTTCGCTGTCAAGACCTGGTGTTATTAGGCCAGAACAATCAGGAAATGGTTAGAATGGATTTTGTTATGTTAATTATTCGCAGACCTCGTCCATCAGAGAGAAATATTGTGCTGACAATATATGTTCTATATTTTTGGTTTCTATGTTGGCAAAAGATATAGTTTGCTAGAGCTGTTATTAATTTATTTTATTATTTGCTGCACACAATAAAGAAGAACAACTTACATAGCACTTTGAAACATAAAATATCCAGTGACAAAAACCGCTGAATATAGAAACATTTATAGTAACATTGATCAGAGGAAATGTTGGATTGTTTTGTAGTTATCAGGTAGGATTTTAGATCAGTATATCTCTATGCGAACTTGAATCATCTAGCTGTGCTGAAATTAGATGGTTACTTAAGATTACTAATAGAAACTCACTAGCTGATAATTATTGATGAACTGTAATAATGATTACATTATTTAATAATGTAATAATGATTACATTGTGCTTTGAACTGAATTTTGTGTATGATTCATCATTTAGTATGAATGTGACATGTGTGATAGGTAATACATTGTCATATGCCACCCAATACAGGTGAAGGTGCCCTGGCTTAATCCCAGTTAGACAGGCCGACACTCTATTTACGTAGCTTGTAGGGATGGAAGGCTGAGTTGACGTGGAATTTGGAACCAAAGTCAGTAAAGTTGTCTAGAGAATAGTGCGACAGTTAGGCTGTGAATATTTGCTTTGGTTGTTGATTTCACTTTCAGTATTTCGTGCAGTGGTTGAAAGGCAACCCCCGGAGCTTCCGCAGACTTCCAGCGACATGAGAGTCATTATACTAGCCTGTGAGTTCTGGCAGAATTACTTTCACTGAGCTAGCCTTTTGCACTTTGCTAATGTTTAATTTGTCTGAGATATTGTGTTGACAGTAATCATCATAGATGCGCTTTTTAGATATCAAGGCTCATAACCCAGTGTTTTTTTTTATTATGGTGCTGTCTATTGTATTATGTTATTTATGTTTGGTGAAACACTTATAGAAGAAACTGATTAAATGCCACGAAAAAGGCTTAAATCAGTTCATTGCATGCAGTTGTAAGATTGACATTTAAGCTATAATTGTGGTCAGTACTAAAAGTTTAATTTGTATTTGATCAATTTTGATGTTTTTCTTGCGAAACATAGCGAGTGGAATGGTCGCACAGTTATTGGTGGTGTAAGATTAAGGATGTTGAACTCATGATTGAGAGGTTGCGGGTTAGACTGCAGTAGTTTCACTGTAGTAGTCTGACAACTTGGTGGCAAGTTGTTCACACTCATGTTCCAGTGCCTCAGATTCGGCAAGTTTCTCGCCGACATTGTGTGCTTTATAAATTAAATTTACTTACTTATTTGCTTATTTATGTCACCATGCAGTATAATTTGGTACCAGCCTAACCACTGGGAACGTAGCGGGAGTATGTGCGATAGGTTTAGCTCAACACCCATATAACTGAACTATGTCTGCAGCTCACCGCTGGCTCAGGGCCTTGTAAACGGGAGATGAGATGAGCACCTATTTTAAGGTCACAGAGTTGTGAGAGAGCTACAGGAAACTTCACCTTTGTCTTGCTGTTATTCAAACAATGATTGTATGTGCAGGTATGATTGGCAGTGCTGTATTGCTTGTCTTGCTGATTATACTGACCATCGTGCTCTTCAAATACTATCAGAAAACTTGCATGCGACGACAAAAGCTACCATATCGACACAACTACATGCGGGCACTGAATACTGAATATGTCTGAAGTTTGCCATCGTAGTATTTGGTATGTGTTGTGATAAGCACTTGAACTGTTGAAATTTTTCATTATTTTATTGTTGATTGCCAGTGGACATTATTTATAATTATGCTCATTTAACGTGGTGCATTTTTTACTGGTGCTTTAGTATATCTGTACAATGTGCTCAGAAAGAAACATGTTTTATTTTTCAGCTTATCTTTAACAAAATTAGTTAGTTTGAGTGAATATTATGTGGAAACCATTGGGAATACAGACTCTGAAAAAAGCTTACCAATAATGATTATTTATTTTTGCTAGCAGGAACTTAATTACAGCTTCAACAATTTATACTTTCAAGTCGGGGGGTCAAGAATTTTCATGACAATTTTTTTTATTGGTTGTACAAAATTGGTCCGGTTTATTTCTGAGCATCGTGTATTTATTTGTTTTTGTGCATTTTGTTGCATTTGTGAATTTTGTTATATTTTTCTGTTGCTGAAAGCTGTTGAATATGTGTTGTAAAGCTTTGCTTATATTTGTATTTATGTTAGTAGCATATTAGTATGTATCCGGAGAGATGATTTCAATGCTGTTACAATATTTTTTGACATTAGTTTGTTTGAGATGACAGTTTTAAATGCATGTTGCATAGAGTTCATTAAATGTGAGTTTTCTTTCAGTGACAGCTGGAAAATGGACTTGTACATTATATAGGATAATAGATGCATTATGGAGACTCTGTGATTCCGAGATAATCATGATCAGTGGCGTTGGGGTGGAGGGGGTGACAGGTGTCCCCTAAATTTTGGGCTGTCCAAAAATCTTGTAAGAAGTTTTCATCCGAAAATGCAAAATTTGGGTCTGAAAACCCCCATTTTGAGGAAATTTAAGAGCAAAGTTGAAATTTTGAGCACCCAGATTTTTTCTATCAGAAATTTGCAGCTCTCCGTCAGAAGTCTGTTGGAAATTTGTAGTTTCTGTCCCAGAAATTGCGATCTTCTTCCCCACCTACTTTTATAATAATAATAATAATAATACATTTGTATAGCGCCGTAGTGTCGTAGCTTCAGAGGCGCCACGACGCCACTAATCGTGATGATTTTGATGACGGGGATGATGGTAGTTTTTCTTGGTACTAGCTGTGATGTTCTGCAAGACTTGCATTGTCTTTTAGTTTAGCCGTTTGTAGTTATAGCTGCTGTACGTTAAATCATGTTGCGATTTTTATGCTATATTTATACCTTAAGTTGTTAGAACGTTTGTTGTCTGTGATAAAATGCCAGGAATAGACAGTGTAATTATCAGGTGTATTGTAACAGATTGAGGCGATAAGGTCATATTTTAGACTGACTGAGAGTGGTGACACAAATAGATATATTGATTTTTGATGTCAACCCGAATTACACGGTGTTCAGAAACAAAACACTCACTCACGTTTTCTTTTATATCTTGGTGGATAATGTTTAGATTTTCACAAAATTTTCAGGGAATGTTTAGGGACAAACGTGTATTCCACCATGGAAAAGATGAATATGTTTTGCTACCGGTGACGTCGTGCTGACGTTATATTTTTGTGTTTGTAAATTATGGGTTTTACCATTGAAAAGAGACATTTGATGAGATGTTAAAACGCCATTTGGTCATTGTGTTGACTGAGCCCAAAAATATGCTAATTCGTCACGCAGTTTTCCATTTCAAACTATTTCAGTGGTTTATGTTTTTGGCTGAGTGCAAGTCTGCGAGATCCTCAGTTTTATTGATGTTGGCAGGCGTACACGCACTGCGTCATTGCATGGATGACCACTTGTCCGCTATCTGTCAAACAGCTTGATACTGCCAGTCTTGTCAATTATTTATTTAGAAAATTCATTACATCAACAATATTCAATTATCCGTCCATTGTATAGAAACATTTTGCACAAACTTGCAGCTCCATAACCCTTGCTGACTCGCAAATGTTTTATAAAATGTCTGTCTTCAGTGGTAATGCCCATAATTTACAAACACGGAAATATGACGTCAGCACGACGTAACCGGTAGCAAAGGATATCTTTTTCTTACGGTGTAATACTTGTTTCCTCTTAAACATTCCCTGAAAATTTTGTGGAAATCTAAACATCTTCTACAGACATATAACAGAAAACGTGAGTGGGTGTTTATTTCTGAACACAGTGTACTATTAACATGACAAAGATAACATAAAAGAAAACACTGAATAAAGTTTTGCGAAGTTGTCTGCATTTAGTAATGATGGGTTGTAGTAAATAGAGAAGATTAATGAAGTATTGTACACTGATAAGTAATGTACAAAATGATTTATTTTATCACTAGGCTGATACTGGCTCATCTACACTCCACTAAAATGATGTTAGTTATTGTTATTTCATACACTCACTTATAACAGGCAGCTTTTGTTATGCTAAAATTATCTGTACTTGCATAATATAGTCATATTGTATTTATTACCTGTTCTTTCTTAGCATTAATTATGTTTTTCTGTTACACTTGTGTTCTAAATTTTTGTCAGGAAATAATGGTTAGTATAGCATCTGCTTATGCTTCAGCACTTTGATGTTGTATGGTCATATTTATATTTATATTTGGTTATATTTATATTTGGTTATATTTATATTTAATATATTTAACGGCATTGGTGCTTCTTACATATGTTGCAGGTACTACCGCAGAAAGCAGTGTTGCTTAGCTAGTACTGAAGAATTCCCCCTTTTCTTGATGCAAGGGTAGTCATCCTTATATTCACACTTGCAAGATAGGGTATTTTTTTCCAACTTGGTAGGTGTCTTGGCATTTTTTGTTGCCACGAGTAACTGGCATGAGTCAAAGCAGGAAGTGATCAGGTAGTAAGTAAATGGCATGACAATAAAAGGTGGATTACCTGGGGCTTTCTGCACTCTGTTGTTAGTCAGCGTGAATTTTGAATTTTTTTTACTGAGTACTGACACGTGAACTATTTCGCATGGAAAATGACACTGAACGGTTGTTATTAAAGTGTCCCCTTTACTGTCTTTTTTTGTTATGCCAGTTTATATCCAGTCACAGAAAATGATCCATAGAGTATATTGGTAATAGCCGATTATGGAATGGAGGTTGTGTGATGATCATTTTTTTTCTGATGAATGAATTATTTAGCATACAGCTGATAAACAAAATCTGCATATGCATAAGTAAAATGTGTTTGCGTATATTTATATGATACAGTATTGCTTATCTGACTTTTGTGTGATTTATTCTATTCTAGAAGAGTTTGCAATTTTGGAGAATGTTGTGCTGGGTGATTGTTTTTTATCGTTTGATCATTGATGCATCAAATTTCACTGAAACGTTCTGCCTCATGTTACTAGAACTAGCATCGAATGAACGTAGTTAGTAGCTGGTTGTAGTTTATATTTCATAGACGTAGTATTATTTACTGTGATTTAGTGCAATTGTTTTGGGGCTGATGTTTTATGTAAAAAGTGAGCTGACTTTGGATTTAGACTTGTGTTAGCTATAGCTGTCTATTCTCAGCGTAAATAGCTGGTAAGTTTTGGAACGTGTGATGATCTGTTGCTGGTATTGGTTACTATTGACAGCCTATAGGAAGTCGTCAGCGCCCGATCCGATGGTACCATTGCCGACCCCCCAAAGACTTACCGTTTAGCCACAATACATTTTTGACGGGCGGATGACACATCGTGCCATAGACGCTCTACAGCATATTGATTGATCGATTGACTAAACTAGTGCGACGCATTATAGACTAAATGTCTTAGTGTTCACTTTGACTTGGCCGAGTCTGTATAGCTAATGGAAAGAAACGACTTGGTATGACTTATACTGTTAGCCAGAGGCTAAGATTTTTTTTCATCGATGACTCAGAATTGACAACGTCTGTTGGCGGAACATTTTGGTGCGGAACCATGCGCAGTTGTACATGTAAATGTGTAGGATCACATGTCAGCCGTAAATTGAAATAAACACCAACATTTTTGGCCGAAGTTTACATTAGGTCGAGCCTTGAACACGAATTGTCCGTCTGTCTGTAACGCGTGTATTGTGGCTAAACCGTAGGTCTTACCGTTGGACAGGGCGATGACGGTTCCTATAGGCTGTCGGTAGTAACCATGTCTCTATCTGCATGCGGTTTGTCACTCTGGGAAATAGCTTTCTTTCCGCGACCGGACGTCGGGCGCTGGCCTTCGGATATGGGCGGTACGGTCGGTCCACCTTAGCGACAGCTGGGCTTCTTGTCAGTAAGCAGACCGAACACATTCAGCTGTCTATCGTGTTGCGGCAACACGCGTGTGATGTATTACGGCAAAGTCGTGCAATCACTGATTATTTCTGTAGAGCTATATAGTGCGTAGTGGGTCACGTGAGTCAGTGTTCGACCGTGAATCACACCGCATTGCTCACTGTAAATTCTGAACCGTGACTAGGCGCGGTGGTTGTAGAGCGTTGTAGACTTGGAGTTAAGTAATAGCAATAGGGGAGCTAATAATAGGCAAATTAGGCCGCCAAAAACTGTTCGTCTGTAGTAGCGCTAATATTACGGCCATCTTACAATTTTCACTCTACAATGGGCTGGATGAAACACTGGCGGTAAAATTGTTCATTATACCCCTATCGTTTTCGTGGATGCTCTGCTGTAAACACTAAAATTACAGTAATGTTCGTCTCAGAATATAGTAAGCCTACATGTAGTGAAAAGAAACATCAAAATTGATTTAGTTTATATTTGCCAGTAGTCGTAGGCCTACACTGTGTAGGTGGCCTATTTTATGATTCACAGCGTAGGCCTATGCCACAACGCTTAAACGTGATCTTGCAAGATATCATAAGGTTTTTGTTCATCAGCCAAAGACAGAATCAATTTTCTTACTGACTTAAAACCGACTGCGTAGTTTTTAACCTGTCACGTACACGCAAAACCTATAACGTATAAATCCCAAATCTTGAGAAGTTGGTTGATTGAGCAAAAAATCTGCAATGCCAGAAACTGGAATCCGAGGAATTGGCGCATTTCGGCAGCGGCTCAGCTGATCGCGTGTTCATAATACAGTAGCCGGCTGGCCGAGGTTTTTACGGTGGGCTATTCTGTCAACACTTGACGAGCTGACGATATTAAGTATGTCGGAAGTCGGAAATCTCTGCGATAAGTCTTGGCGATGACAAGCGTCCGAGCGGGCGAGTGTGAGCCTCATCCGTTAGCGGGCGGATGAAGTTGCAGCGGCAAGGCAGCGGCTGTAGGCGCCGAAAAACATACAAGCGGCGACAGCAGTGATTTAACGAAGGTCAATCGGCAGCGACGTTTGACGATGTACGGCGTGTGAGTATACGGTTGTATACTGGCGCGCCGGTTGCGGGAGGCGGCGGCTTATACGATGTTTACACGATCCAGCAAACGTCCAGCATTAGCACGTGTATTTTGAATACATTTGCTGGAAGTTTGCTGGACGTTTGCTGGATCGTATAAACGGGGCATTAGTCACCGACTGACTAGGCGCCTCAGTGATTTAAGTCGAAATACGAGAGCGTGCGTACCCCCGGAGGTTCTGTGAGTGACGTCCGGTCCGTTGGCCAGCTGACAAATCGTAGGTCGAGTCGTTAATCGAACGTTTGCTGGCCGCAGAGTGCGACGCGTGACTGACTGGCTGAGCTGTTCGAACGCCGCCAACGTCTCAGCAAAAAGTAAGAGAGAAAGGGAGAGAGAGGGAGAGAACACAATAGGCCTACGATGTGAAGCGTGACTGACCACGTTTCACTTGATCTGCTGCCGACACTCTGCTGACTGAGAAAGCTGACCGACAACCAGCTTCTTCCGTCTGCGCGCAATAAAGCGAAATATAGCGAGGCAGTTAACTGAGAACGAAAGAGAAAACCGTTGAGCGCGAAAATTTCGAATTTTGAGGAAAAGAAAAAAATAGAAGATCGTGCGTGATATGGTCGGGTGAAGTCAGTTTACGAAGCATAGCGGAAGTCTGCGGTGGAAAGGAGTTGATAAACGGCACAGTCGACTAAGTCGAGTCATCTTTTTTCTCTGATCTGCGGCGTGAGCTCGTCGTCTGGATGTACCAGAATCAGAGGTTTTTCGTCTCCGGCGCCGGCGCAGCTCTCGTGCGTCTTGTCGTGGTTGCCGTGTCGCTCGGCGTCGGAACTGAGTCGCGCGACGGTTCGACGTCCGTTGCGTCGTGTCGCCACCAGCTCGTCTTCGACGTCTACGCCGGCTACGCGTGTGACGTCATCGTGACGTCAAAATCGTCCAAGGACGGTGGTGCCGGGGCGGCGGAGGTGGCAGTGGTGGGCGGCCGAGTTCCTCCAAGCAACGCGACCGCTCTGCGACTAACTCTGCGACGCGACGATGACGCGGTCAAGACGGGACGTCGCACGACGACGACGCACGCGTTGACGCGTCTCGAGCAGCTCCGTAGTCTGGAGGTGGACGTCAGCGAGACGCCGTCCTTTTCGGCAGTCGCTCTTCTATCGCGACTAGGTGCCGCGTCGCTGCGTCGACTGAGTCTGTTCCGCTCGGCGTCGACGACGGAAGACTTGGACTTCCGACTGCGTCTGCCGACGTCCGCCGACGGAACGTTCGCTGCGTCGAGCGCCAGCCTGTCCACCCTCGTTCTGTCGGACCTAGGCATCGACAAGCTGCCGGCCAACACTTTCGCCGGTCTGACGTCGCTGTGTTTTCTGTTCGTCAACAACAATCGTCTCGGCTCGCTTCCCGTCGGCCTGTTCGACGACCTCTGCCGCCTGTCGTCGCTGTCGCTCGCCGGAAACCGTTTCGTAGACGTGAAGAACCTGTCTCTGAGGACGGCGGTCAGTGGGGGGTCGCGGTGCGGGCACGGACTGGGTCGCTTGCGTACGCTCGACCTGCACTGCAACCGGCTGCGTCGGCTGCGTGCCGGCGCGCTGCGAGCACTCAGTGGGGTAGTCGAACTCAATCTCAGCGAGAACCAGATATCGGTACTCGATGCCGACGCGTTCTCCGGCCTCGCCGAGCTACGCACGCTGTACCTGGACGCCAATCAGCTGACGTCTGTCGCTCCGGCCATGTTCCGCGGTCTGACCGCTCTGACGACGCTTGACCTCAGCCGAAACCGTCTGTCGGTCGTCGCGTCTGGAACGTTCCGCGACTTGGCGGCGCTTCGAAGCCTTCACCTGCAGCGGAACGAGCTCGAGAACGTCACGGCCGCGGCGTGGACTGGGCTCAACCAGCTGATCGTGCTGAACCTGACTTCTAACCGGCTCCGTGCGGTCTTCCAGTCGACGTTCGCCGGTCTATGCGGTCTGCGTCAGTTGGATCTGTCTGACAATGCACTCACGCTCGCCGGCGCCGAGGCTTTCGTCTGTTTGCCGGCGCTGCAGCAGCTTGGACTTACCGGCAACCCGCTACCTGACGCCACCGGGCGACGTCAGCAGCGTCACTGGTGGTCCAGGGACGCCGTGGGTGGGCTGACGATTGCTGCGTGTGATAGCTGCAATTCCACATCACCGACAACCACCGCCGAGGTCAACTGCGCTTACTCGACGGGGGCCGTCCATCCGTGTGACTTCAAGGTCACGTCCACATTGCCGTCGTCGTCAGGGACGGCTAGGCTGAGTGCAGACCATGTCCTGGCAGTTCCACTTGCAGTCAGCGCCGTGGTCGCGGCGGTGCTCCTGAGCGTGTCTGCAGTGCTGTACGCCTGTCTGCTGAGACGACGTAGACGAGCTGTCATGGACTGTAGTCATCAACGCCTTGCGACGTCGATCACGCTCTGCAGCCCTTCTCAGACTGGAACTGGCATTAATAACTGTACCGTGCTAGACACTAGCGTACACGGCATCTACGTCAAGTTCAACACGTGACTGAAACTGTACCGCGCGATCACGTGACACGATGACGTCATCGCACCGACATCGTGCATAGACTTGTTAATTGTTGACTTGCCTATAACATTTGTACATGCCTACAGTGCGTATTATATTAATAATCGTAACAAGAACACGCTAGTATCGTCTTGAAGTAATGGTAGCGTAGTAAGCACTATGCAAACTTCTAGTCACTTCGGACTTTGTTTTTGAGTTCGGCTTTTAGTATTTTGGTTCTTACTTTTTAAAACAACAATTATATAGTAACAGTAAATTAATCATGATCGTCATCAGCATCGTCAATCGTTAGCATAGTTTTATAATATCGCCAGCGGCCGTGTACATAATAATATTATTACTGTCGAACTGTCGTGACTCCAGGGGCGCTGGCAGTTAGCTCGTGCAGTGCATAGTGTTGCTTTTGCTAAGAACAACTTGTTTAATAAACTGGTATGTGGACAACCGACTGTATTAAACATTTTAAACTCTACTTACATCTAAGTGAAGATATTAATGAGTGACGTTGATTCGTTGTTTTTTTCCGTATATTTCTTGAGTGTGTTGTAGAAAGATCTCGCTAATAAAGTGCATTGGCGTCCTGGCCATGCGGCCGTGGGCATAAATGAACGAAAGTTTATTAGGCCTAGTATTGCAGCAGTAATGCAACAATACAAATACATGTCCAGCGAAGAACAGATTCTTTGTAATTCGTTCTCCGAAAATCGCTGACAAAACTCCAGCGGTGTATTTGCGTGGACTTGAGTTTATTACTGGTTTTTAGTATAATCGTAGTACAATTTTGGACAAAATGTGAAAAAACGTTACCGACGTCACAGAATGCACGACGCCAGGCCGTTAAGCACAGAAAATTAATTGAGCGACGTTTGTGCTAATTTCGTGGCATTTCACGAACATTGATCAGCCTGCAAATGAGTGCAATTGACAGTAGCGCTTATTTTGGTCGGTCATCTGCGTAGTGTATGATGTATATGGTGATGACGACGCTGAGTATAAAATGCTGTACGTAAATTGACACTGATGCCACGCCCATTTGATAGCCAGCTATCGATGCTGCATCGTCACAACAAGATTCTGATTGATCATCTTCTGTTGACGACATCAACAGACAGACGTAGGCCTACTGATGTTGAAAACAATGCACATACAATACCGGTAACAGTTAACGAGTTTAAAATGTTAACAAAAAGCCCAGTTGTCGCTAGAATAGCCGACCGTAGTGGTTGTCAGTGCATGACTTTCAAGGTCATCCAACGTCGATGATTTTCATTTTATTTGAAAGTCAATATGCAACTTCCTATTAGTGATCATGGCAACTTAAGCCCTATTTTGCACCGTTTAGCCACAGTACATCCGTGACGGACAGACAAACAGACGGACGACAACCACGACAACAGGTCGACCGTTACAATCGGCGAAAAAAATACAGCTGTTGAATTAACGCGCTAACTTAGCGCGTTAACACGTTAAAAAATTAACGCACATTTGAGATAAATTATATGAACCATTTCAGTATTCCATTAAGCTGTGGCTATTTGACGATCTAATAATATTCCAGCAATTAGAAATTGTTTTGCCGCCTTTCCATCAGTACTGTTTTTACAGCCTTGGGACACAAGCCACGAGTTGGTAGGTCGTCATTCCAGTCACCCTTTCGATGTAGTCTACCTACAACATCAGCAATATAATAAAACATGCGTTAATTAACGCGTTAGCGCATGCGTTAAAAAATTAACGCCTCGACAGCACTAGTAAAACAATATTTGTACAACACAAGGTAGATGAAATTACTCTCGTTGGTGCTGGTGACCGATTTTGGATCTCGCAGTTATCTGCAGTGTAGAATGGAGGCCTACACGGCCACGGGTATATCGATGATACAACGCGTAGACCTACCAAGCAACAGTATAATTACTTAGGCCTAATTTCGCATGCGACATGCCTATCAAGTTCAACGTTACGGCATTGCAGGCCTGCAGACTACACTTAACATACCAGATACAGTGCACTGACGGGAAATCGTGTAGTTTCAGTGTTCAGTTAGTTCAGTTCAGTCCAATTTCATGCAGTCTTGAAATAAATACAATGTCACGTAGACGTTTAGAAGCCCAGCTATCGCTAAGATAAGCGGACGAACGCAGCTGTCGAAAAGCCAGCAAATGATTTTCGTGTCATGTGAAAAAGCTTATTCGACTTCCTATTAGTGCTCAATAGAAAACTTGGCTATATCTCTCATCGTTTTTGAGATAGACTACGGCCAGTTTTTCGGTTAAAAAACGTACATTTTTCCTAGCCACTCTCAATTCAACCTCAAAATTTGAAAATGTTTTTGCACTAGATCGCTTAAATTTTGCAGGCTCTGGACCACCACACCAGGCTAATTATTCGTGTAACAATTTTTCCAGTAAGACCTACTGCGAAGTCACAATAGACAGATGAAAGACACATATCGTAGCATAGGGCCAGATTTTTAAGCTTGTTTCTATTTTATACTTGTTTCACATTTGTGGACTGGCCAAACAGCCTTAGATGCGGACTAAAAATTAGCTTAGGCTATGCACAGTGGAACGCCGATTAGTAAGTAGGTAGACTACAGGTAGTCGCTCTGGAGTAATATCGTATAGAGAGAGAGCGATTGGGGTGTTTACACGATCCAGCAAACGTCCAGCAAACTTCCAGCAAATGTATTAAAAATACACGTGCTAATGCTGGACGTTTGCTGGATCGTGTTACAAACACCCTATAACGTCACGCTCGACACAGTATAGGTCATTTCGGGGACGGCCTTTTCAAGTAACGCACATACACATAATAGGCCTATAATGGAACACAAAGTTTAACCTTTACAGAAATACCTGATATGAAACATAAAACACAACAAACAACCTAAACCTAAAATTGTAAGAACCCCATTATGAGTGTGCATATGTTGACAGTAATGGCAGTTTTAATAATCTTCCCTGTTATCCTCTAGATAGTCATCAATCTCAGAATGCTGTCTGTTGGAAGATAGGGGGATAGCTGCGCGTCACTGGCAATTATAGTGATGAGACTTTTCTCTTGATTCACAAGCCGACTTCTGGATGGCACAGTTTAGAAGGACTGACATTCTCACGCAAACTCCGTAAATAAACAAACGTCAGTCTCAGCAGCCGGCCGTGGGCCAAGGCGTAAGGCGACGCCTACATCTCCGATCAATGTCGAAAGTATAACCACAGGCTAAAACAAAATCGCATGCTATAAACGCAAAAGTTAAACCAGCGATTCTTACGTGTGCAAGAAACTGTTTAATGCTGGTTTGTGTTTTGTTTCAGTATTTCGTAGTCTGTTTTTATCACATTGCCTCGTAGGCTTAATAAGCGCCGCCTAAACCGAACAGAAAGCAGTGTTGCTATAGGATAGCCGAGCGTACGGGTTGTCAGTGACCTTGAAAGTCATCCAAGGTTAATGATTTTCATGTAATCTGAAAGGGCGTATGCCACTTCCGATTAGTGATTATTAGTAGTGGCCCTATTCTCACCGTTTCCGAGATACGGCCACTTATAGCTTGAAACTTCTTTTTACAAATTGCGGTCAAACCGCTGCAGATGAAGACACGGTTACTGATGACAGCCTATGGGAAGTCGGCAGCGCCTTAACTTACTATCGTCGACTTTCTACGACTTACCGTTTAGCAATATCACTGCACGATTGGCATAGTGCGTTATGACCTTTCAATGTCATCTAAGGTCAATAATTTTCTTTATGTCATTTGAAAGCCAATTTGCGACTTCCTATTAGTGATCAATAGCACCCTAGGGCCTAGATTTAAATCGCACTGTTTAGCCACAATACATCCGTTACGGATGACGACGACGGACGGATGGACAGACGACAACCAAATATACCATAAGCTCGCCCGTTACTTAAGTACGGTCGGCTAAAAACAACGCTGCAGTTCCTGTATCCATCTACTTGGATTTATTTCCACTCGACGTGTCAATCAACCAATCAATGAAAAAGTAGCTACTTAGAAAATGACCAGTGACTTAAAGATAAAACTTTAAATAAAACTTAGATAAGTATAAGTACACGGTGCAGTGTAGACCGTGTTCAAAACTACAGCCTACTTATAAAATCGTGCAAAACGGATGGGCAGTTGATGATGTAGGCCTAGGCCTACGGCGAACTAAATGTACAAGCAGTTAAACATCGAAATTAAATCGTCGCCGGCAAACGGGTGGTCATAATATGGCGCTTCAGGGCAAGGTCTATAGGTCGAGTCGACTGGCGTATAGTGCTCGCGTGTGGTCTATAGGCCTGCCGGTCATATGCTAGTCATAGTCGATAGGTGGCGGATCCTGCAGCAATGGCGACGGTCGATCTCATCCACGTTGAAAATTTCATCGACGGTAAGTTCTGCCGCGCAGCTGACGGCCGACATCTGGACAGTTTCGAGCCGTCGACGGGCAACGTCTGGGCGACTGTTCCAGACAGTGATGTCAGCGACGTGGAACGAGCTGTCGCCGCGGCACGCAACGCCTTCATAAAGTAAGAACGAACCAGTGTGATGCAATCGAGTACATTTAGTTCGAACCCAATGAGCTCCATGATGCAGAACGTTCGCATAATTTATTGCGTATTCATAATTTCAGCATGCGGTGAGAAACAGCGCAACAGTATGTCAGAAATTAGTCAACAGTTGCCGGTTGGTGTGATGTTAACAAAACAGTTAGTTGACTTATAAAAATCAAGAGGTGATGGTGCAGTTACTTCCAAGTTCTGAGTCACACTGCACCGAGTCCTAGTCACGCAAAAATATGGCCCGAAGTCCAGTTGCTGGACTCTTCGAGTATAGCCTACTACATCAATGAAACTAACTCTGAACCACTGATAAGCCGCCTTGGACATTCACTCACGGGCCACGAAGATAAGACGATTATTGGCCTAAATGACCGAATCTGGTCTTTATCGTTTATGACTCATTTGTGCACCTCCAGTCAATGGCGCAGCCAGAAATCTGAATTGGGGGCCTCGTTCCTCCCTCCCCTTTTCCTCCCCTTTTTTCCCTCCCTCTTTTACCCCTCCTCCCTTCCCC
>Ga0209367_1001825_pt1 | contig 27149 bp, 13 predicted proteins | sample WorMetLIZISLAND2_FD_187412 | JGI IMG/M metagenome (GOLD analysis project Ga0209367, IMG submission 187412) | Marine gutless worms symbiont microbial communities from Max Planck institute for Marine Microbiology, Germany - Olavius geniculatus... ... | reverse complement strand
GTTCGGAATGATGGATGGTTCAAACAAAAGAGGACGGCCTCACCGAGAATGGTCAGATGACATTGAGCAGTGGTGTGGGGCAACCCTGCAGGAGTTAAGCCACGCTGCCCTAGATAGGCAGCGGTGAGCAGCGACAGTAACAATGGCGTCAGACACCAACGGGCATTGAGCCCACGGTTGTCGATGATGATGATGAAATGTGTAGTCAGGTAAAAGCAGACGGTCGGCCCCTTGGAAGATCATCCAGAAATTTTGCGACATTTTGGAGCCCAGTCAAAAAGAATTTTTGTCATTATGGCAACATGGGTTGGTCCGATACAGATCTGGCTGCGAGTGTTGAATTCGCCATCCTAGTGCAAAAAGTTAAAAAAAACATAATTTATTAATAACGCCAATGAACGAGTGTTTGCACGCCACGAACCCCACGGGTAGACGACAAAGCACGCTAGCGAGTGCAATAAAGCTGACAATGTAGCGATGTCTGTAGAATAAAGCACCGAGATACCTGTAGGGTCTGCTGCTGCATTTCGTCTGTCGACTTCGCCAGGCAGTCGAGTTGACAACGCTGAGTCGTTTTGCGTGTCGACGTTACTGACTGCACCGCGGTACAGATGAAGTACACCTATTCTACAATCAAGCTTTCTCTGGCAAGGGTCCGAGGTCCGATGACCTGTCCAACCATCTTCGTGGAATGTCGTTTATTAGCCAAGTAACTTGTTCCATTTCTCTCATTTCGGTTCCGTTTAAAACAGTTCTGGTTCTACCAGTTTCTGCTTATGCGCTAGATTAAACTGTCAGTTTTCCAGTCCAAATCATTTATCATAATTATAACTAGACGACATTTTTAGGATAGCTTTCAAGACTTAGACAACAGTTTCTGTTGGTCATAATGCACTCAGTGCTAGGCCTATAAAAATACCGCATGAACATGTTTGTACAACTTTGTCCCTGACACTGAGACTAATTTTGGAAAGTGTGCATGATTCTGGACAACTGACTTTAGTGAAGACGAAGAAGTGTAACCTAGAGGATATCCGCAAAGCAGGATGCTGGTGGCGAGAACGTGGTGTTTGTGGTCCTTGCGGAAGTGATCTCCAATCACGAGCGAGGAGGTCATGTACATGAGACTCGAGCCGATGCCGTACATGAGGCTGTGCGTCAGGAACAGCCACTCGGGCTGGTGAACAAACGACGACCCGATGCAGCTGACACCCAGCATGCCAGTACCGAGCAGCCCAGCGACACGGTAGCCATGGTTACTGTCGAGCGAACGAATGAAAGCAACTGACAACGGCGCGAACGTCAGCGATACGCAGAACGACAACGTTCCTATCCAGTCTGCACGACAACATACGATAACCGCAAACAACTATATGCGTACTTCATCTAATGGGGCTGTTATAAGCATGCGAATAGGCTATATCATAGCTTAGTTTAACTCTGACATACGACACAAGACAAAACAAGAAGCCCAGCTGTCGTTAGCGTAAGCCGACCGTACCGCCTAGTGGTCTATATCTGAAAGCCAGCGTCCGATTTCCGATGGCGGAAAGAAATTGATTTCCTAGAGTGGCTGCAGTCCCATAAACGCTATGGCGGCGCTATATCGAACGCTATAATCAGCGTTAGAATACGATAGGCCTACGCACATGGATGATGGCTGCAAACTGCAAATTTGGTTCAAAATTGCGACTAAACTGCTGCATGGTTACTATCGGCAGCCTGTAGAAACTCGCCAACAATACGATCGCCGACTCCCTACGACGTACGGTTTAGCCATTATACATGCGTTGCAGACTTCGCCAGACAGACAGACAGACGAACGATAGACCAGCTAAAGACTCGACCTAACGGTCAGCCAAAAACCAAAGCAAGTTAAGTGAATTTGTGCGTCAGATTTCTGCAGATCTAAACAGTTAGCCAATCATCGTTCAGTGGTAGAGAGCGGCGTACTGACTCAGGCTGACGTACTTTGTTCGGTGAGGTTGAGCTGCGGAAACTGCTGATGAAGACGGACGACGAACATGCCGAAGCTGTAAGTGACGCCGCTGCGCACGACTGTGACCGTCAGTACGGCACCACAGATCAACCAACCTCGCGCGTCCGCTCTCACCGCATCACCCACTGACCGCGCCTTCGCCGTTAACATACGCGCTCCTACCATCTCTCTCGACCAGACCGCCTTGCTGCTGCGATCAACCTTACTCTATACAATCTGCACGTCAAAGTTTGTTACGACAAAGACACAAACTGTACTTGATTTGTTGCACAACACGCCGTAAAACAAGCTCTATGATAAGTACACAGCAAATCAAAAGTCTGCACGCTATGGTGACGCTGCTATATCGAACGACACAACTAGATGTACCGCATTTACACATTAAAAATCGAAAGCCAACAACAAATGCACAACATCTTGACATGTCACAGTCAAAATGTTGTACAGCTTGTTATATGACTTGTTGTCCTCCACCACAACAAATCAAAATGCATGGTGGGAATGTAAATCAAAGTCAGTGCAATTCTATCAAAAATACTGAAAAGTTTTTTTAGCTACAAAAAACTGAGTTCATCGCGCAATCTGTTCTAGTGAGCACAGCGGTGACACCCGTGATCTCGTTCGTTCATCAACATTCAACAACGTTCATCAACATTCGTGTCTTTATGACGGACTAACGCTCTGTTGAGGTTATTTTCCCAATTCTGCAGATAAAGATGTTAAATTTAATTACATCGAAATGCTCACCATACAGTGCCGTAGACTACTTTGTGTGAGTTTTGCGCTGCCGACAACCAAAAAATGAAGAGTTTGTGCAAGTGCTTGAGCTCACCTTTAAACCGCCGTGAAGGCACCAAACGGTGCTGACGGCATCGTCATTCAGTAAGCACTGCTGCACGTATATCGGAGACATGAGCACGGGACGAGACGAGAGACGGAACGACTGGCGACTACTGTGACAGCTGTCATCGGCTGGCCAGTACTCGGTCACTGCACGGTCAGTCAGTCAGCTGAGCAGTGCGTCACCGCGGCGTCAGTCTCAGCAGCCAATCACCGTCATCAGACGACATCGGCTGCCAACGTCCACTGCAGCAGCAGCAGCAGCAGCTCAAGACACAAAGCACTGCAGCACCGCAGCTTCTTTTGTGCTTCGATGTCACTGAATGACTGACTGCTGGTGAACTGTCGTCTACAGGTGAGTCCGTGCATGCTTCTTCACAGCTATCTACATTCTATAAACTTCCAGCTTATAAGTCCTAAGCTAAATTGCGGTAACTTGGTGTAGCGTCGCTTACGTGAGCCGTGTAAACTCACGACGAGAAGCGCTTAAAATCTCGAAAGTATCAGCTGATCGGCATGAGCTGATTGTACGGCAGTGCATTATGCGACCATCTAATGCCCGCGCCATCGAACAATTGCATCCGCCGAGCAGCTAGCAGATACACCACCGCCCCAATAAGTCACACTTTCACACTGGGCAATACTGCATCGCCATTCACTGTTGATGCTGCAAGCTGTTGTGCTGCTACAGCGGTCGATTGTTGAGTTATCTGGTGCATTTTGCTTCTGCAGCGTGCGTGCACAGTAAATTCGCTGAAAATGCCTTAAAATCTCGACTTATTCAACGCGGAGCTGCAATTGCTGCACCGCGCGTCATTTATGATTGCAGTTTGTGTATGCGTACTTAGGCCTAGCGATTTTAAAGTCAACGTGTTACTTAGGTTATTTCCAGATCACGCGTGCGTGCTATCCCGCGAATTAAAAACAGTGAATTGCAAATTTCGTGCTCGTTTGTACACTGTTAATGTATTATTAAACTCACGCTGCGTAGCCTACAAAGTCGATGTGCCTGTGTATTTCGAATGTTCGCATTTGCACTAGGCCTATTACATTGCGATACATTGTCACACAGCGCCTGCAACAGCACTGAAACAAGCGGCATCTGCAGGCAGAGAAGTATGTGGCGGCGACGATGTCAATTATTATTATCGTCGTCGAGGCGCCGTCAGACTCTGCAGCCACAATGGCGAGGCGAGGCGAGGCGACGTTCTCGGTCTCTCCTGTTTACCGAGCGGGGAATTAATTTCTACTGCAGTCTAGAACGCACCTTAATAATTAATAACCGGCGCTGTCTTTCGTGGCAAACACCGATGTCGTTGAACAACCAATGAAGAAATATTCGCGGTGCATCGACAGGATTCTCTCTTCGCCTTTCGCATGACATTTTCGCTTTTCATCTGCTGAAACCCTACGTTACAATGACGTCAATCAACCAACACAGTGTACTTTAAAGTATTCGAAATGCAACTGATAAAAATTGCGAATTAATGTTCGTCATCTTTTTCGAGTCTTTTGCTAATGACTTTGCAAATGTCAGGCGTCAGGATGTCGAACGAAAGATGTTTTAAACAATGCCTTGCAAGTAGCAATTTTTCAACGTTTTTGAAAAAACTCCAATAAGTGTAGAAATTACATTGATTTATAATGATTATTTACAAAAAAACATTGAGCGCTATTGATAAGATTATAGCGAATTTTGTAAATTCTGCTGCATCACCATATCCATTTAAGCAGAATGTTTTTGACGACTCAAATCTAATAAATAAGTTGCGTGTCTTAAAACAATGAATTTAGTCATTACTTTGTCGTTAACATTTTTAATTACAGCGTTAAACGTCTTTTAGACTGATCTAAAGCGTGTAGCAGTCTGTAGTTTAAATATGACCTTTATTCTCAGCCAGACGTTTCTGGAAATTTGTTGTAAGACCTCCGTGTAAGTAAACTTTTCATTGATTCATTGATTGACTGATTAACTAAATGATTGGACAACTGTATATAAGGTAGTCGTGTGGATAAACCGGCGGATGTGTAAGATGTCGATGAACTCTGGTAGTTCGGCTGAGATGGAACAAGTAACGTCAGCAGCAGCAGCAGCACAGTTCACGCAGCAGATGCGCATCTTCCTTTGGGCTGTGCCTCGCAGCATATCAACAGCTGTGTTTCGTGCAATGATGAACAAGTCTAGATGCAAAGTACAGTAAAACGTTTTAATAATATTCATTCACAGTAATTTTGCTAACGACGTTGCCGATACGTTCTGCTAACTTACGCCTGTCGACTTCACTAATAATGTTAAAACGCAGAAAGTTTGCACTAGCCGATATAACCGTCAAAAGTTAGGGGGCCTACTGAAGGTTATCACTGGTGATGTTAATCAGTAGTCAGATCAAGATTGACTAACTACGTATTTGTCTTTGATCAATTTCCCCAGCAGTTTAGTGATCAATGGCGTAATGCTTAGCTTTTTATTGCAATTGAACGGACATTACAGACGCTATTTTTTACATACTGTTTAATCTGATTGATTTTGTGTTTTCCTGCTTGTTTTAAAAATTTATTTTAACGTATACCTGGCGTACGATTTTATCTTAATATAGATCTAAATAAATGATGACAGTGTGGATATATATACTGCAGGTGCTGTTGGAGCCGTTCTCTCGCGCGTATTACTTCGGCCGGGAGCGAGTGAGTTCTCGTTACTCAACGTCTGAAGTCCAACCAGAAGCCAGCTTCAGCGACATCAAAGCTTTGTGTGAACTCAGCTATCCGGGTCAGTAAGTCTAGTGGCCTACGTGGCAATTTGTAAACGAGTTAATTGTGTGATTGGGAAAAATGCAGGAAAAAAGTCGGTCTCATATAGTCTTATTTACATCAGTATACATCACTGACACATAGTAGCATAATCGTCGCAGTTGGATATTAACTGATTGCAACTTTGCAAGTTGCAGCACCAAACAACTATTTCAACATTTTCTGTCACCGAGTCGCATGGCTGATTCATCTCTTTCTACTGAGAAACTGTGGGCCTATTACTACTATAGTTAAAATTATTTTGACAAATTATCAGACTTTCTATTAGAAATTAGCGTTAATTTATAAAATGATGTATTCGTATAACAGCTGCAGTTGTGTGGCTGTTTGGCTGCAGAATATGACACGGTGTTCGTCAAGGATATGGCTTACTACCTGACGAAGCGTCTTGATACTGCAGCTTATCTACCTGCAAACTATATACATACGTTCCTCGTGCGTGATCCGAGAAAGTCGATTTACTCTTTGTACAAAATGTCGCTCAGCAAAGACATCACAGGTTTCTACACTGTGTCTCCAAAAACATTTCTGACATTTTCAACTGTATCTTGAAAATCAATTATCAAATTTTAATAATTTTTGGCACAAATATTCCTGACACAACTTGCCATCAAAGGACAGTTCAGTTTTTTTACCTTACCCAAGGTATGCTTCTGAACTACCTAGGGAAAGCAAATCAAGCGAAGTATGTGTTGAAATGAGCAGAAAACCTGAAAGTATCATCCTCGACATTATTGATCGTAACATGAATAAAAATTAGGAGATTTTAATAATATTTGGCAGGAATATTTCTGACGTAACTAGCTATTAAATAAATGTTTTAGTTTTTTCTCACACAACGTCTGCTTTTTGCACTACCTGGGGAAAGCAGACCATGCATAATATGTGTTAAAATAAATGAAAAAAGTCAATAAATGCCATCTCTTCTAAGCTGTGAGCCCCAACAGCCGGTCTATTACAAGGCTTGACTGTCATGCTGCAATGTGTCTACCAGATAAAGTTCAGGAATGTTTGTGAAGTCAAGAAGCAACTGGTACAGCTTGGATTGGTCTGGAGCAGAACATTATCGATACTGCTGTCAATGAATGGAGAAAACGTCTCCTTGCCTGTGTTCGCATAGTTGGCCAATGCTTTAAGCAACTTTACTGCAAGCAGTTGAAAAATGGACAACTAGATGAATTGTCTGCCACGGTGTCAGAAATGTGAACAAAATGTGTTTTTACACGTTATTGTCTGTCCAATACAATGCATAGCATTGTACAGAATATAAAATCACCTGAGTGTCCGTACGTTCGTGCGTGCGTCCGTGCGTCCAACTTTTCTTAAGCTCTCTTCCTTTCACCATCTCTTTCCCTTTTCCTTCCCCTTCTCCTTTCTTTTTTCCTTCCCTTTCCCCTTCTGTTTTCTCTTTCCTTTTCCTTTTTTCCCCATTTTCCTTTTCCTTCTCCTTTTCCTTCTCCATCCTTTTTTTCTTTTTTTTCCCTTGCTCTTTCCTCTTCCCCTTTTTCCTTTCCCTTCCTTTTTCCCCTTCTCTTTGCTTTCCGTTTTTCCTTTCTTTTACCTTTTCTTCCCCTTTCTCTTTCACTTTCCCTTCTTTTTTCCTTCCTTTTTTTCTTCCCCTATCCCTTTCTTTTTCCCTTACCCTTTTCCTTCCCTTTTTTCTTTCCCTTTTCCTTTTCATTTCTCTTCCCGTTCCCTTTATCTTTCGTTTTTTTGTCCTTTCCTTTTCCCTTTCTTTCCTTTTTTCACTTTTCCCTTTGCTTCCGTTTTCCTCCCCCTTACTCTTTATTTTCTATCTTCCATCTTTCTTTTCGTGTTCACGTTTGTGCGTCCAATATTTGAGGCGCCATATCTCCACAACAGTGCAAAATAGACGCATGGTTACTATGGACCACCCATAGGAAGTCGACCTCGGGAGTCGAACAGTTACGTGAACGATGACGTCACGTGACCCAAAAGGTCAAGGTCGTGATCCCATTATCTTTGAAGCGCCATATCTCGGTAACGGTGCCAAATGGACGCATGGTCACTGTGGACAACCCATAGGAAGTCGACCCCCGGGACCCCCGGGAGTCGAACGGTCACGTGACCGATAACGTCACGTGACCCCAAAAGGTCAAGGTCGTGATCCCATTATCTTTGAGGTGCCATATCTCCATAACGGTGCAAGATAGATGCATGGTGACGATGGACCATTTATAGTAAAGTGCTGGTGAAAAATCGAATGGTCTCATGACTGACAATGTTTATTGTTTAGTTAAAACAATAGAGAAGGATGAAAGGATCATTGCTGCTGTACAATTTGAAATTAAACTGTTTAATTTTTTCAGCCAGCTTAAACAGCGCACTGATTATATTTATACGGCCATATACTGTAAACTATCGGAATGCATTGGACAGACTCCGTGTTCGTATGAACATTATCTTGTGTTAATTAATAAATCATATCGCATTGGATAAGAAAGTGATATTTTGCTGGTTGTGTTTTCCCCAGGTAGTGCAGAAACTAACATTAGGTGAGGTGGGAAACTAAATGGACATTTAATGGCAAGTTGTGTCAGGAATATTCTTGCCAAAAATTATCAAAATCTGGTAGTTGATTTTCAAGTTACGATCGAAAATGTCGGGGATGTTTTTTTGGAACACAGTGTAGATAAATCTGAGTTTAGTTCCTCTTTCGACTTTTCATACGGCCGAAGCGATACTTTTGGTAGACTTCATCCAATCAACCGGCAGAGCGCATTATTAGTTATAGGTTCGTCACTGTCAAGTCTTGTGTGATGGGTGACTTTTTTTTAAAGGTTTGAAGGTTTTAATGATATAGCTTATTATGTAAAATCCATCTTAAAACTACGGAGCGTCACCTGCCACATGGAATCACACATCCACCCGACACACGTAAATGCGTTTCGCGTCAACCCCAGCTCGACAGGCTTTAATAATTTTTGCGGAAAATAATAAACTAAATCGTGTTGTTTAAAAACGTCGCTCCAGCTAGTAGGCCTAACGTGTTGGGCTTTGGCCGCGATTTAAAAATTTTTTTTTTAATTACTAACGTATTTGTGACTGTTCTATTGTACGGAGAGTAACTAAACAGTGCAGTAACACTAACTTTATCAATTCATCATCACTTGTCTCATCGTTATCGTCATTCATAAATTTACAGCTTAATCGATCGGTCTAAAAACTGGACACAGACAACAGTATCCCGTGTGTATAATTTTCTGTCGTTTTGATTGTTAATTTGATGTTCTTGGTCAGCGCGAGTGTGTGTTTTTGTCGACAGGCTGGGATTACTTCGATGCGAACGAAGTTGGATTTAAGGAACTTTATGAGTTGTTCACTTTAGTCACCAATCAGCTCGGCCAACAGCCCGTGGTTATTGACGCTGATGATCTTCTGAAGCAACCAGGTTTAACTCACTATTTTTCGACTTCCTGCGTTCTCAACCTAGGACATAATCGTATATTTGTTGGTTCACTTAAATAATATATTTTCACTAGGGATGCATCTGCTATAAGATGAACCTAGTGAAACTTTTTAGCAACTTGTCGATGTTTTTACAGTGCTAAAGACAAGCAGAATCTGTTTGTAGTCGCAGCTATTATTTTCATCTACATAGCTTTTTGGGCCCATAATCTCCATATATATTTTTTACTTATTTGGAAACCATTTATTTTGTATTTTAAAGCTTTCTCTGCATTTGTTTTCGTACACGCAGAGGCCATGTTTCGCGCGTACTGCGCTAAGATCGGCGTCGCGTTTGAGGCACAGATGTTGAACTGGGACAACGACGCTAAAGACGCGTCTGTGTTCAGTCAGTGGATGCCGTGGTTTGAGGGCGCGCTGACGTCCAGGACGTTCCAACCGTCGGCGACGACGCGCGACAGTCCTTGCACGATGGTGCCACCGGAACTACCGCGCTACGTGCAACAGACGATTGACGACAGCGACGTTTACTACCGACGCTTGTACGACCTACGACTGACCCCTGCGACTCACCTGCGACTCACCTACGACTGACTCACGACCGACCTACGACTGAAGCCGTCGACTCTTCTCCTTTGATTGATTCGATCGTTTTTCGCTTCGCCTTTTCGACTTCGCCAATGTCACGCCATGTAGAGAAAGTTTAAATAGTTAACAGGATTCTTAATTATTGTAATTAGATTTCAGTTACTTGTTTTAACGGAATGTAGTTTTTTACCAATCAATTGATTGATGATGTGACTGAACCATGATGATACCACATGGCGGCACTCGTTTAATGCGTTCACCATAGTGGTGCTGATGATAAATTTTGTAAAAAAAACTTGAGGTCAGGGTACTTGCTAGATATAGGACTGCTTATAGGTTATCCAGGCCATACGCTTAGCTGAAGGCTATAACACAACTGGTCACCAACAGTGTTTTTATGCAACCTTGCAGAAATGGCAGCAGATTGGCATGAGGTTAATACCAGAGCGCATTACGCAGTCATATCGATTGCCCGCACTAAACGCGACCATGGATATATGAACTTATTGGACGACTGTGCACTGCAGTTAGCCGATTAATCCACGGAGTCGTCATGTAACGTTCCTGCCACGATTGCTGTTATGCAGTACGTGTACGCTATGTGTATAGGGTGTGTGAGACTAAATGCCTAATGCCCCAGCATTAGAATCACGATATCCCAGAACTGCATCAATATTTTTGTACTCAATTTTGACGGTTTGTATAGGACATACCTCTGTATTTTGACGTGGACAATAGTTCGGCTACGAAATAATATTTTACAACTAAATATGTTGGTCAGCTTTACTTCAAGATTTTTTCAATTTTATGCGGATTCGTTCAAATTGAACATTTTTAGTTTGTCTAGGGAATTACTTTTTTCTAAACACGGTGTAAGAGCGTATTATATTGGACGTCACATGTATATTTAAAATATTTTTATCATGATCAGGATTTATTACTTTCTGTAATCTTGCATTATAGCGGTATATTATCGCTATTTGGAACAATAAAACTTACTTACTTACTTCACTGCACTTGCCAACGGCCGGCCATGCAGGCACTGTGCTCAGTGTGCTGCTGCAGCAGCTGCTGCTGCAGGTGCTCTGCGTTTGTTGATGTTTGACGTCACTTGACGACCAATAGGCCTAAGCGTTGTGTGTGTCGCTGTTGCTGTGTACATTGTACATTGGCAGTCAACATGTCGAAATCCGCAGGAACGCTTATTACAACTCATAATGCAACTTACGTTCATCCACGCTTTATGCCTGGGTACGTTAGCTATTTCTGAACATTTCGTACATAACGTACTTTCGGTGAAAGAAGTGCATTAACGGGCTATTAAATTGATTCCATTTCAACAAATAATTCAAGCAATGCTCACGTGACGCGCGACACCATTGATGTTCCGAACTAAGGAATTAGTGTATATGTAGAAATGAATTCCGAAAGAATACCCACATTTGAGGTCTCAATATAAATAACTCTGAACTCGGGAGGTCCAAACTAACACGTACGTTAACACCTATGTTTTATGCCAAATATTCCACATGCAGGTTGTCCTGGTCTATCTCTAGTATTTTCGGTGTAATTTACTGTTCACACACATGTATACTGTGTATGCGAAAAAAATGACTTGAACCCGCTTTTTTAAATTCCAAAGTCGTTCAAGGTCATCAGTGTCGGTACCCCGGAGAGGTCGTCAGCAGTGTTTGTTGTCGGTACGATACGCAGCAACTTTGCCTATCTGTCATTGTTTTTTACGCTAAATTAGTAGCAGAATGCAGAAATGGCGCATTTTAATAGGCTACCTACATCTGACGCCCCCGTACGCAGAATTCCTTTAACCTGAGGCCCTGAGGGAGTCGAAACTTAGACTATTGAAATCTACGCTTTAATGCTGAAAATTTCATACGCAGGTTGTCTTGGTGTAGGCCTATCTCTATTCTCCAGCCGTTTCGGTGCAGTTCATTTTTGAAATTTGCGCCGCAGCCGAAAACCGGGAAAAAATACACTAAAACCTCTTATTTCGACAGTTTAAGGTCGTTTAAGATCATGGATGTTGATACCTCCAAAAGCTCGTCAGCAGTGGTAAGCAACATGTATGCAACTTATTTGCAACCGTTTTTACGCTAGACGAGCTAATAGCGGTAGGCCTAAAATAACGACTTTTAAAAAATACCCTTCTTTGACGTCCTCGTTTAAGGGAAGTCCCCACACCCTGCACCCAGTGGCATAGACTTTTTGTGGCAGCCCACAATGAAATGCATGTCATTTCTGTGCTAATGGTTATCCATCACTGTATAGCAAATGATAAAAGTGTTTTCGAAAAATTTGGAAATTTTTCTTAACGTGTCAAGGTTTTGGGTCCGTCAAGTCGTGGTTAAATGACATAAGTAAATTTGCCGATGCCCATCTCCATTTTCGGTGTGTAACTAATCAGGCGGTGTGTTGCGTTTGCAGATATAGAGGCCATGTGCCGACGATGAAATTCGACTATGCCGAGACGTACGGTAACCATACGATGAAATACTTTCAAGACTATCGGTCAAGAGTTCTCGAGTCGTCAAGCAGCAATTACAGTCGAGGTGGTTACTTTCCGTCTTATTACTCTTACAATGGGAACGCGGCCGTCGAAGCACGCACACGGAGGTGGAACCACTGGTTGCAGTCGCCGTACTATCGGCTCACGAATGTCGATCATGACCGCCAGGAAGAGTTGTGTAACTTTGCCAAGGTAATATCAGTTATTTTAATGCACTGTAAATAATAATTATGCTATTTCTTACTTTCTTGAGTGACTTTGGTATAGTACGGTGCCTATAGTACTTCGTATTCAGTGCCAGATTTTCTGACTGTTTTGTTAACCTAGCGTACTTATGTAACGGTCGAGCTTGTGGTATACAGTTGTCGCCCGTCGCCCGTCCGTGATAGGGTCTAAATTGCTATTGATTACTAATAGAAAGTCGCATATTGGCGTTCAAGTGACATGAAAATCATTGATTTTGGATGACATTGAAGGGTCATAACGAGCTATGGTATGCCAATTGTGCGGTATTGTGGCTAAACGGTAAGTTTTAGAAAGGTGGGCGATGGTACCATTGGATAGGGCGCTGGCGACTTTTTATAGGCTGTCAATAGTAACAATGTCTCTATGTGCAGCGGTTTGGCCGCAATTTTTAATGAGAAGTGTCAAGCTATAAGTGGCCGTATCTCGGAAATGGTGAAAGATAGGGCTAAGGTTACTATTAATCATTAATAAAAAGTGCCATATTGGCCTTCAAATGACATGAAAATAATCGACCTTGGATGATTTTGAAGGTCACTGACAACTAGTACGGTTGGCTATCCTATCTAAGGCTGCGCTTTTTGTTTTATTATTGGATTCAAGCTCACTATTTTTCGTCATTACTATTATTATTGGTTTTCCTTTTCCACATGGCAGTTGATTCTAATTTTCATCAAGTGTAATGTTATTAGTATACTGTATGTTATGTATCTGTTGTGTTCGATGTATGCAGTTGACAGAGGCTCACAGAGATCACTATAATGACAAGAGTGGCACCGTTCCTCAAGTTACTTACTTCACTGGCGATGCACCAGAAATTCTATAAAAGTTAACGGCTGCTGACTTGGCAAACATTGACTTTAGTGCACAGTTCACGAAAGAAGATTATTTTTTGGGGTCTGTTCGTTTGTATGCAAAATAACTCAAAAATATGATGAAAGTTTTTCGAGGGGTTGGCTATGATTCAAAAAATGTAACTAGATTTTGAGCGTGATATAAATTTTTTTATGGATTTTGGATCATCAAGGATTCTTTGACCGTTTGTGCTGAAAGTTGGAACACAGGGCACTAGATGGGGCGGAATATGGTGGTATCGTGTGGCAGCGCTATTCTTCGTAGGTGTATGTTTTTAATTATATAACCATGTGTTGACTACGCAAATATGGAAGTGTTATAATATGAGACGTATTTGTGTCCTTAATGTGGAAATTGTGTTTATCATGCACACAGAAATATAAGCATAATTTAGCTTTCGTGTTTTGTCATACGGCTAATTGAGGCAAGAATTCACACTTTTCTCAGTATACACCGCACACACCGTCGGCGTAACTTTGAAGGTTACGGCGTTAGGCGTAAAGCCTACCTTCCATTTTTGGATAAAAGTTACGCCCCTCAAACGCTCTGCACATGGTAGTTGCAACTTTTGGACAAACAGTTGCAATTTTCCAACAGAGGAAATGGTGTTCAAATATGTAATTGTGTTTTTATTTTCCCATAACGTACGACATCCGGTCCCATAATGTGCATTAAAAACATTTTCCGATAAGAAAAAAATTCCTGACAGGCTAAAACGTGGGGAGCAGTTGCTACCAATAAAACCGGCCCATATTTATTCACTTTAAGCCTTGCTTGCACAATGTTATGCTGGTTTTGCACAGTAAGTTGTGGACTTTTTTCAAGCACAGTGTATTTTTTAACGAATTAAGATGGTACATGTGCCCATCGATGTGAAATTGATTGGCACATAAACCATCTTGTGAAATGGCGTGCCCACAAGGCGGTCTGTCTACTGATTATTACAAAATGTACCCGCTTACTGCACAAAGTTGCTTGAGGCTTATGCGATAATGCGAGCACGTCTGCTGGAACGTCTGCGGTCTGCTGTTGGTCCGACTGACTCAGTCATTGACTGTCTGACCGACAGAACGCGCTGCATATTGCATACAACTGTCTTCTGTGCAGTAGGTACTGTTTAAGATTCCGCAAGGATTCGTACTAGGCCCGCTGTTGTACGTTGTGTACACAGCTCAGCTGGCCCTTGTCCTTGACCGCCATGGACTCAGGAAGCACCATGCCGATGACACGCAGGTTTATATCAGCACACTGGCCGGTGACGCTGAGGCTGCCGTCCGACGTCTCACTGCGAGTCTCGTCGACATCGAGGCATGGTTGAAGGCCAGCCGACTTCGATTAAACCCCACCAAGACTTAGGTGATGTGGTTAGGTTCTTCACAGCAACTGGCGAAAGTCAACGTTTCGGAGATTTCGGTGGCGTCGGCACGTGTCAACGTCTCGGAGACGGCGCGTAGCCTAACCTTGGCGTCATCGTCGACAGCCAGCTGACGCTGTTGCGCAGGTGTTCGCCGTGTGTCGCAGTTGCTGCTGCTACCAGCTACGGCAGCTCCGACCGCTCGTCAGATCGATGTCATCTGGCACCGTCAGGACGTTGGTCCAGGCGTTCATTTCATGCGGCCTGGACTATTCCAAGTTACTGTTTTACGGCATCACCGACGGTCTGATAAACCGGCTGCAGTTTGCTCGGAATCAGAATGCGGCTGCGCGTTTGGCGTCGGGCGCTCGATGCTATGACCACATAATGCCACCGGTGGTAGAGGAACTGCACTGGCTTCCGGTCCGGCGTTGGGTGGACTTTAAGATGGTCTATTTAACTGTTCGGCATGGCTTCAGCTTACCTGTCCGCCAACTGTCAGCTCGTCTCCGACGAAAATTGTCGTCAGCTTCGTTCTGACAACTCAATGACATGCCGTCAGAGGGATATACAGCAGTTATATAGGCCTAATTATATAGGCCTAGACAGATGTTTTGCTTCTTCAGGTCCTAGGCTGTGAAACTGTCTTCCAGCTCATCTGTAACAAACAGCTAACTCGCAATGTTGTAAAATGTCAGATTCTTTCTTATGTAGTCTTATATAAGCTATCTTATCTTATTACTTACTTAATTTCCAGATCTTTTGCAGTGTGCGTGTATTGTGTTTCGAGCTTCAAGCCTTTAAAGGCTCGAAGCTCTCCAATAAATCGTTCAGACACTTAACAGACTTTGATGATCGAAATCTAGCATTCTAAATCCCTCAGATTTTTAGTAGACAACATTAGCCTACTTGTAAATGTCGGTAATAAAAATAACACAATGCTTCAACCAAGTAAAAAGCTCGAGGAGAAGGAAAAGGAACAACCACTCGGTGAAGTCCAAATAATCTGTTCAGTCTATGCCAGCCGGTGCTCTGCAAAGATCGGCCTGGCGTCTCACATGAGAACTCACAACCGACTCACGCCAGTACGTGACGCCGCTAAAGGTAGCCTAAAGATAAAGGTAAAGTCCAGTAGTCCTACTTGCTATAGCGCTTCTTACATAAGACGAATTCGTGGCTAGAAGCGCTTTGACAAATTCGGAAGTGGGCGCTGACTGGCATGAGCTATAATGATACTGCAGCGCACTATACGCGGCTATCCATTGCTCGCGTTAACGAACAACTGGGCCCGCTGTTTGTAACTAGCTAACAGACATACCACCGCCCCAATCAGCCACACTAGGCCTTCACCCTGCAACCCTGCCGGAAGCTATTACTCATTTTCCGTTCCACGGAGGGTAGGAGGCTGAGTTGGCTTAAGCACACAGTAGGTTGGTTAGCGACTTGCTCAAGGTTGCTTGCAAATGACCGGCAGTGCTAATCGAACCGGAACCTGAAAGTAACGAGTCGACACCAACCACTAGACAGTCTTGCACCTATACACACCAGACTACCGGTGACCAGACTCGATCTTGTACCGTAGGCTATGTCAATTAGCCTAAGGCAGGGCACTCAAAATGGAACTTTAGTGATAATGGAAAGAACGACGAAACACTGCTCAAGAGATATTTCTGGTCTAGGGCTATCATATAGGCCTACATCGAGATTTTTGCTTGTCTTTAAAAACCCTTTACGCCCATGAATGATGTTCAACGTGCATCAAGACCCAATGTTTGCAGTGCACCGATTTTAAAATACCTGCTAATATTGATTGACTTTTATGACAAGAAATTTGAGCTAATGCTCACGAGACGCGCGAAAGCATAGCAGCTCCTGTTCGCAAACTATCGGTCTATCTCCAGCCATTTCGTCGCAGTTCATTCTTAGATTGTGCACATGCAGCCGAAGATCGCAAAAATCAATAAAAGCCACTTATTTTGGAAGTTCAGGGTCTTTCATAGTCATCGATGTTGATACGACTGAAAAGCTCGTCACTAATTGTGTTAGGCAGCATGCCCATGCCTATCTGCAACTTTTTTTACGAAACTGGCCAACAACGGTAAAAAAACGACTTTTACGGGGGTACCGCTCTTTGATGCCATCGTGCGCAGGTTTTCTTGAACTTAGAAAAATCGAGACTTGGACCGTCGAAATCTACGTTCAATGCTGGAAATTTCATACGCAGCTTTTCCAATTTCCATGTCTATCTCAATTGATTTCCGCGCAATTCGCTCTTGTCTCGATCGCAGCTCGAAATCGCCAAAAAAATTCATAAAACCCCATTTTGGCGTTCAAGGTCATCCTAGGTCACTGAATTCGGTGGCAATCGAGAGCCAGTGTACGACTTCCTATTAGTGATTAATAGTAACATATAGGCCCTATCTCGCACCGTTATTGAGATAAAGCAACTTAATTGGCTTAAAATCGCAAATTTTTCTTACCCCCTTCCATTTAGCGCCCTCGTTCGGGGTGATCCCGTTCGAATTTATGGAAAAGCTTTACGGTTCCTAGAACTAGAGTTGTACTGGCAGCCGACGGTGAAGATATGGTGATCCTAGCTTGCACCGTTTTTGACTACGCGTGTGACAGACAGACGGACAGACAGAATTGCGATGGCTAAGACGCGCTAAAGCAGTAGCTGCTTTCGCGAGTAAAAAAACTATGCACAATTATTAATTTGAATATTACCGCTATATTCCGGTAATGTGAGTGACTGAGTAGGTTGCGTCACTCCCTGGGTTTCGTGACGTTGCGTCAATCAACTCACGCTCCCTGGCATTGCCGTCTAGGAGTTTCGGTCCAATACGGTATTTAGATCAGCTTAGTGCGTGTTGTTGAATTAAATGGCGGTGTATGTTTATAAACTATAATTATGCGTTAGTGCTAAAAATTCGACTTGTAGAGAGTAAGTTTCATTTTCTCAGCGTGCATAAATGTTATGAGTGCTATTTGCATATGAACTTTTAAGATTTTACTCGTGTGTTTCATGTGATTATGGTTGACCTAATTAACGGTCGTCATGTTGTTCGTCTTCTCGGTTTGCCTATTAAATCTGCTTTTATATCGTCTTTTGGCGATTTTATGCTATGTGCTGTCTGCGTCTAGTGCGTCTAGGTGTGTCTGCGTCTAGTAACGTATGTAACTCTTGCCAAATCAAGCCCTTAACATTAGTCCATACCCTATCCCTACCTCTAACCTTATTAGCATCATTTTTCTTATTCCAAACCGAACAATACCTGCCCTGAACGTAACAGACATGGCTCCGGTGCATCTATATTTTTTCGCAAAACAGCGTTACTAATTCTAACCCTCACCAGCCTAAACCTTAGCCCTGACGCTGGTCTTAAACGTAACCATGTCCCTGATCCTGTGTTTAACGTTTATCCCAACCTTAATTGCACTAGACGCATCAGGCACATTTTACCCATACCCCTGATAGATAAAGTTCGTAGAATACTGGTATTATGTTAATTACCTTGTGCAGTTTTGAATACAATTTTGTTTACAAATATGAAACAGCATTAGCAGGTAGTTTGGTGTAGTGCATTGCCCGTACTTACTCATGCCATTAGTAATACTGGTGGCTTCGTTGAATTCGGTGAGAAGAATTATTTAAAAATGTGCTTGTATTTGTTATAGGTGACATGTGAAGAGAAGTGGCAATGAGGAGTGCCAGCTCTGCTGACAGGAGTGCTATCTGTGTCACGTTCAGTTTACCGCATGAAAATGCAATTGAATTGCAGAATATGGCCCACAGCTGTGCCAGCCAACTTCGACAACTTGGTGTTCTGGCTGTTCAGGTGGGCAGTTCAGCTGCAGTCACTCTGCAGCCAAGAACAGGGAACACTTTTCAGTCAGTGGATCATTCTGGCACTCTTGATCACAGGCAGCAATTGTTGAGTGCTACAAGAACAAACATTGCCCAGTATCTTGGAGCTGATATCTCCACTCTTCCACCAGTTGTTGGTAGTAACACTGAGGCCGAAAATGACATGCATAATAATTCTGTTTTTCATGAAAATGTTATGACTACTGCTTCAGCGTCAGCTGGTGTTGCAAAAGACCAGAGTGTGAATTTAATAGCAGAGTCAAGTCCACACATTGTTAATTTGCTACAGCATGATTTTGTTTCAACTCATTCTGTCTGCCTTCCACCCTCTATGTCGTTGACATCAGTTAGTGATGTTCGACCAAGGAAACGTGCTCGACGGAGAACACCGTCATTGCCTGCTGATGTCCTGGGATCTTCGAGCATGTTTGGAACTGCTGCTGATTATACAGACAGTGTGTATTCTTATCAGCCGCCTTCTCGGTCCGTAGATTCTTCTGCAGCTATACCATCTCTGCATAATGTGCCAGATCAGTTCAAAATTCCTGAAATCCGAAGGAAAAAGCAATCTCGAAAGACGTCTGTTGCTAAAAGCCAACATTTGCCAGTTCCAGCACAAGCACCATCATATAATTCAACTGACTCTTTTAATACAGGATTTAACGATAGTAGTAAATCTGATGACATTGGCATGATGTTCCATACCACATCTTCATACAGTATGGGAAGTCATTACCAAATTAATGGTATTAGTCCATACCATAGAATTCCTGTGATGACCACAGCCTGGCAGACATATACTACACATTCTGTACCTTCAAATGGTCTGCATCAGTCTTTTGCTTGTACTAGTCAGTATCCGCATGAATTTAGGCATCCACAGTTTCGCTTTGCTGGTCGCATTGATTATTCACAAGTAACTGGTAGTAGAGTGCCAGATGTTAGTGACTATCGTAATGTCACACCAGGTTCATCGGTAGTGTTTGTCTCTGATGCAAATCGAATGCACTTGAAGGGAGAACATGTTTTGCCTGCTTCACCCACTCAGACATTGAGGTGGTCATCTGCAAATGAATCTAAATCAGTGTCAGTGCCATACGGAAGCAGCAGTAACAGTCTGATACCCAGTGCTCATGGAGCTTACAATATGACACACGATAACAGTGGAAGTCTGCCTGTGTCCCACGTTGTGCAACAGCAGTTTGTGACATCTCGATCCAGTGGCAGTAAATTGTTTGCAGAAACTGGTACTTCAGCCTGTGAGAGAACGGTGCACTTGTCAGAATCATCTGACATGGATCGGCTAAAAACTGTGCCTGTTTATGATGCACCAAATACAAGCGGTCAAGGTGGAGGGTTTGTTAACACACCACAGTCAGCTAATTATCAGCGCGTAAATGGGCTGTTTGCAGATGTACATAGTGCAGCATTGGTTTTTCATGGTCATGCTTCTCATGCTAAAATGAATGGTGACATTGACTGCATGCAGCATGCAGATAGTCGGACGCCGTCAAAGTGTGAAACAGTATTTGAGAAATCCACTGCAGTAACTGTGCCGCCTTATGCTCCTCTTGCCTCGTCATTACCCAGTTGTATCAGTGATGCTAACAGTGTTCCTGAAAGACAATTGCAGCAATTAACCAGTAAAGTGCAGCAGTGTGGTTTGACAAATTTTGAAGACACTGGCTTAAATGGTTGCTCTGTTAACCCGACATCTGACACATCAAAGTTGTCTGTATCATCAGGTATGATTGTATCTTGAATGAAATTTTGTGTGAGGCATGACTGTTGTACATTTTCTTCTAACAGTGTAGTGTTGCCAGGGTATCACTGGACATCAAACTTTGAGCGTTGGTGCATTCTGGGACAAAGATGAATATTTTCTACCTGTGTGTCAAATTTGGGGGTAAAAAGTCACAAGGTGAGGATCCCAGTGTGTCAAGGCAAATAGAGCTTGATGCGTGCATCAAGTTCCAACCATTTGTTTTTTTGTATTATTTATAAAACTATAAATCGTAAATGTTAGGAACTGAAATTATGAACTACAAATTTGTAGGTTTCTATTCTCTTGTACTCAACAAAGAGGCTAGACTACAGTGTGCTTTAATTACCGGTATCTCAGTCAAAGGTAGTGTTTCTATAGTTCTGCTTGTTGGCTCTGTCCACAAGATTTTGATTAAATTTTTGGATCATAATTTGGGTCTACACATTTTTACAAGAAAAGCCCAGCTAATGCAAAGGGGAACGCGCGACAGCGGTGCATGTTTGAAGGCCCACTGTGAACAAATCTAAGGTCATCGATCCCAGCAACTGACATTGGGTATGATGTATTTACATGCCAGATGGCGCCACCGTCTCGCGTGGATGCTGCCGTTCTTGAAATGTGTGTCGCAGCCGACAGTGAAGAGTTGGTGATCCTTGCTTGCACCGTTTTTGACTGATCCACACGTGTGACGGACAGACAGACAGACGAACGGACGGACAGAATTGTGATGGCTAAGATGCGCTATAGCAATAGCAGTACCTGCTGTCGTGCGTAAAAAGGAGACATAAACACTCTGTTGGCATTCATATCATACATCAGCTGAATAACATAAGCCGAGTTCATTTACTCTGTGTAGGGCCCTCTGCCGAATACTCAAATGCTGTATAATTGTAGTAAGAATCTGAAATTGTAACTACTTAGTGTTGTAAATTGCATTATCTCTGATACAGGACAGCAATGTGTCTCAGTCTCGGTGGCCCTATGAATGCTTCCAGTTACAGTTTCAATGACGTTATTGTCAGTTGCAATATGCAGCATGAACAAAGTAACATTTCTTACTCAAGGTTAGAAATTGGCAAATGGCTGTTGCCAGAAGTTCTTTAACTGTGATAATGTTGTGTTGTTAGATACTCGTGATTTTGTGGGACAGTCAGCACACCGCTGCTATGCAACAGAAGACTGTGCACAAGTGTGACTAAACAGCTGGCTTGTAATATCTCTACTAACTGCCTTCTAGTGACAGTAGGTTGTCCACATTCACAGCAATTTCAGTCCAAGTTTCACAGCTTTACTGCCAGTGCGGCCGATGCTGTTCTTCCTTCTTACAAATTTGTTCTTTTTGTCAGTTTTCGATCAGTGTTACACTGCCGGTAATGTGCTCGTGGCATATTGTACAGTGCGGAAAGATGTTTAACTTGCAGTGTTCGTGACGGCAGCACTTGTTGGCACATGTAATATATTTTTATATGTGCCTGTTGTTTCATAGGTTTGATTTTTCCATGATGCGAATGCTGCGTATCATTGTGGAGTTTAATAAATTTCATTTTCATAATATATTGAATTCACTGACAGTTGCATATTAGTGTTCGTTGGTCATCAACAACTATGCAGTTTGATAGTAGTTTTGGTAGAGTTTTGTCATACTGTTTGACAGTGAGTGGCCATGTTTCTATTTCCCATTGCTGCAGTTTTGAAGTTGATTATTGCTATTGTAATTGTACAGTTTGTTTGCAATTTATTTGTTTGGCAATAAGTACTTTTTATTTTGGAGATGGCTGCAATGTTCATTTCTCCTTTGTGTGCTGCATGTCTCCGCTCTGTATATTCTTAGTATACATGATTTTACAAGAATACCAAACCAAGTTCTTGTAATTTGTTACTGTTCACGTGGAACACATGTACCATAGCAGTTTTCCAGGTGAACCTGGCATACTCTGTTTGCCCATTTATTTTACTTCTCCATTTGTTCTTCTGGTTCAGTATTCAGGATGGACTAAATCACATCTTTGATACATCTTCCTTATCCTCATTTGGTGTCAATCAGCATCTCAGCATGAACAAACCGTCTCAATCTATCACTCTTAGTTGTCAAACACGATGCTTTCGGTTTCATACATCTTTAGGGCTTGGTTGCTGGATTTGTGGTTGCGAGGTTGTGGGTTCCAGTCCCGGTCCAAGTAGTTACTGGTTAGATATGTGACTGTCTGTGGACAGGTAAATCATCCAGATATATAACCAACACCACCGCCAACTCAGCCTTCCATCCCTGCAGAGTAGGTAAATTGAATACTGGCCTGTCTGGCTGGGGTTAAGTTAGGGCACTTTCATTTGTGTTGACTGTTGGGTGGCACATAATCCTGTGATCACATATGGCAGGTGATACTCTGTAGCTTTGTGATGGGTTTTCCGTAAAGAGCTATGCACCACTTTTAACTTTTTAATTATAGCATGTTGATTTTTTTGTCGTTAACTGTAATTTTATAAGTTCACATAACTGAATTACAGAGTGAACCAAAAAATGCCCCCAACACAAGAATCATGATATCTCAGAAAGGCGTGAATATTTTTGTACCAAAGTTTGCTCATTTGTTTAGAAAACAACTGCAAAAGTGAGCGGCTTTGTGCTGTAATTTCCTGACGTATAGAAAACTGAGAGGAACACAAACTTCAGGAACAAATTTTGCAACTTTACAGAAATTGTTAAAATAATCAAGTGCCCTATACCACCTATGTTGTGATGTTACATGATGTAGGCATAATTATCTGGTTTACTTTGAAAAATTTAAAAAACTTTTTGATATCTTAAGTCATAATCACAGCTAGAATTACAAATTTGGTTTTGGGTGTAATACTTATGACTGAAGACAGAATGCGCATTTAGACATTCTGGGAAGTTGGTTTTGGATTCCGAAAAATTGTTACAAATTTTCCTGAAAAAGGTTGGAAACTTAGATCGGTAAAAGCAATTTTGCTAATCACTTTTCAGTAGCCAGTTAAGCTTGTGCAGCACTTCAATGGTGTTTTTACAGCAGTGGAAATTTGTGACAAATTTGATACATTACACTGCTGACTAGTTCTAAATTTGATGCTGTACCACTTTGTCAAATATTAACTCAACATAGCAAACATTAAGCAGGCTTACAAAGTACTTTGTGCTAAAGCCTAAGTGAATGAGGAAATTGGTACAAAAGTATTCACATTACACAGGTATCATTATTTTCGTGTATGGGATATTTTAATTTGGTCCACTGTGTAGAAGTACCTTGTTATGCAGAAATTCAGGTGGTTAATATTTCCATGTGTGATATGTAACAAGAGCAAAATACAACATCTGCATTACTGCATGATATCTGATAACCTAGAGTTAAAATACAATACGTGATGTTCGTGGGCTGAAGTGTTGATAACTGTTACAGGCTAAGTGTCAAAACTGTGTAATAGTAATACAAAGAGGCTGCTATTATTAGGCATAACAGTGCAGCGTTATCTTATTGTACTGTAGTCTATTTTTTTACGATGATGGTCGACTTCTCATTAAAATTTGCCTATTGTACCTGGCTTGTATTGGAGATGTTGTGTATATTAAGACACAGCTTCTGTGAGCTTGTATTGTGTAACATTAGTTTTTCAATTTTACAACTTTTCTATTTATTTGCATGACTTCTTCTGGCTTATGGTTTTTGTCCTTTGATGTATTGTGCCCAGAAAAAAAGATGTATGGTTCCAAATCAGCCTACAGTAATACATTTTATTTAGTCAAAATTCTCCATAGTGCACTGTGGCAAAAAATCATTGCATGACACACCACTACTTGCCAGTCATCCAAAAACCATTTATTGAAAACTATATTCTTTAAATTCTTACGTTGGGAAATTAGTTGAATTACATTAGAAAGAAGCATGGGCAATTTATCTGAGTCAAGCTATATCACTTTTACCTGATCATGGTATAAATATGACCAGTTCTGAAAGAGCACTGCAGTATAGTAGAATTTCAAGAAAGTCTTGAGTGTGACGCCAATTAAAATTACAAGTACATTTGTTAGTGACAGATGTCTGTTATAAGGTTAGCTAGTAAGGTATTATATACACCAAATAATGAACCTCCTTATGGGATATTTTCTACATGTGTCAGGTAACCTGTGAATGAGACACTCCCTGAGTCAAAAACAAAAGCCCATTATTTTGCTGTAACACAGAAATACCGGTATCAAACATTTTTCAGAATTTTTTCAGTGTTCTCATGCAGGCTTATCAAAACGGGGGGTAGGGGGATGGGTTGGAAAGTTTTCCTGAACCCCACAACATTTGGGGGGCTCCACAGTCTCTGAAAAAATATTTTTCCTATATGATCAACTGCAGAAATAATCATCTGAATAGGTCATTAATCATGGTTCCTACTACTCTGCAGAATTAATTTAACCTGACTTTTCCCAGACTTTCCAGGACAAAATGTTCATAGTTTTCCCTCACTGATTTGTTAACATGAAATACCAATGTCGGTTCTCAATCGCTTGCAATCACTAGAAACAAGGGTGGCGAAACAAATTTAAAAGTGGAGGTACAAATAATCTGCGAGCAAAGCGAGCAGGAAAAATTTTTAACAGTTCACAATTTTTTTTCTGCATCTTTGTTAACTTTTGCATCCTGGTACTTTTAAATTCCCCAACTTTCCCTGGCCCTCTGAGTTTTCCCTGACTGCAGGAACCATGTTAATTCTTGTGCAACAATTTGTCAACAAATCTGACTATTTCTTGAATGAAGGAATGTATTTAGTATTCTGTCTGACCCTTACTTTGTAGTATTCACACAACTGCTTGTAAGCGTTAATCACTTTCAGGGTGCATTTAGGCATATTCAACATGTTTGGTTGAACAGGGGCCTAACAGACCAGAGCCATCGAAAACAGTGCAACATCTTCTGGCTTATGCCACTGTGGGGGTATCGTCAAATTTTCTGGGGGACAGCACCATCTCCAAACACCACCCTACAGAGCCCCTGAGAATGGTTTCCCGGACCCCGCTGTGGCTCTTGACAAGCCTGTTCTAGTGACAGCAAATTATCATTAACTAGTTAGTTAAGACAACATACTCAGTTGACTCAATGGCTTACTTTTTGACTTTGGTGTACTTTGTTATTACAGTGTATGGCCGTTGATATGTATGTCATGCCTTCCTGTCTGTACCTTAGTTTGCAGCATATGATAATACTATCATTTTGTCTGCTGTTTCTTCTTTTGGTTGCAGATTTAACAATTCCACATTTTTGTACATCACTAAATGATTTGTGAAAAAATGTATCCACTGATAAGACAATACTACCACAAAAATGTAGTAGGCCTAATTCATTGTTTTGCTGTGGTAGCATTTGTTTTGTCAGTTGCTGGACGTAGAACATGGCAGCAGTTTATTGTGTCAAAAATGTCAACTTACACCTGAGGTCAAGTGAAAACATGCAAGCAAAAACTGGCAAAGAGAATGCACAAAGATATAACTAAGTTTTTTGTATGGTATTTTCAGTTATTCACTGTGGGCCATAAAAAACAGGACATTACACACACAATCGACACTCCATATGTGAAAGTCAGTTAACATTTGACAAAGTTATCGCCTTTTATGTACTGTCCTGTTTTTATGGCCCAAGGTGTACAAACCTGATGGCATGACAGTTGGATGAACTATAACTTTTATTTGCTAATGTTTTGCAGCACATGGCCTGCCAGTAATTATGACCAGCTGTCAAACTTCGTGTGAAGACAAACTGAACCCTTTTTGATATAGAGAATACAAGAAGACACCAATCCGTCAAATAATGCATACACTCAAGACTGTATGAAAGCCAAGTATACCTATGCTATACTCTAACTTGTGCAGTGTATATAACTTAAACTATTATATGTTCAAACATTACCTGCCAATATCAACCACACATGCCTATAATTTAGCAGTTTTCATTGTCATACTAGGCATAAAGGTCTAATATATTGCCTAATTCTACAGAAGAACGTTTGAAAGACTCGAAATAAAAACACATGATGTGCATGGTCACTGAATACATGTCACATTGCCACTGTGAGTTTTAACTGTGGACTTGATACACAAGTGGTTCTAGAATTTATTTCATGAATCTGACCAGCAACAGTCACCAGCTGCTGTGTTCGTCATTACTATGGTACGCGGTAAAACCTATCTATCAGTGGCTGAACAGAGGTACGGGAAAACGCTATAAATGTCACCATCAGTTCTGACAATTGGACAACAATTTGCATCATTGTACAAGATATGCCAGGATGCACGAAATTCATACTACTTCCCAAGTGTCACACACAAGATGCCAGAAAAAAACCTGCAGCATTCTAACCATCAATTCAAATGAATTGTTAGGAATTAAAGCTGCTTTGTCTGCATACAGACCTCACAATAAGTACAGCTGCTGTGTAGTATTAACGCACAAATGCACTCATTTAAATCTCTAAAAAAGAGCAGAAATGGTTCACAGATTTGTGAAAACGTGAAGTGCTGCACAAAATGAAAAACGCAACATGCTAACAGGGACACACAGCAACAACACGCCAGCACAATAAAATCACATAATCTATGATCATTGTGGTAAGGCTGATCGGCTCAGTCTCCGCTAGTGAATACTTTGTCCATCGACTGACGGACAATGTCATGACAGCTCAGGCTCTGACAGTGTCGACAGTCTTGTCAAGACTCGGAAAGTCCATCTCGTCTGCAACATTTGGTGCACGTTCACGGTGGCTACCGCTGGAGCGAGCACGTGGACGATCATCGCGGAAACCGCCGCCACTGCGATACTGCGACTCACGATAACCATCAGGTCCACCCCCGCCGCCACGCCCACGGCCTCCGCG
>Ga0209367_1001824_pt1 | contig 27154 bp, 12 predicted proteins | sample WorMetLIZISLAND2_FD_187412 | JGI IMG/M metagenome (GOLD analysis project Ga0209367, IMG submission 187412) | Marine gutless worms symbiont microbial communities from Max Planck institute for Marine Microbiology, Germany - Olavius geniculatus... ... | reverse complement strand
CGACAACAACGACAAGGTCGAGCTCCGTGGGTGAGGATGAAATGTCGGCTGACTATCTGTTACTGCACACGGCGCTCAAAGCGGGCGAGGAACAGCGTCGACGTCAGAACACGGCCGTGACGACATCAGAGTCTTCCAGACGACGCTCTGTGCCGCGGCTGCTGGTCGACGACCGACTGTGGGACGGAGACCAGCAACCTCACCGTCGCACGCACAGTCTCAAATGTCCCCCATCATCAGGAGCGTCTCCGGCCACTAGGCGTCAGTCGTGCAGACGTGCCGGCTCGGTCAAATCCACCCCGCCCAGATCGGCTCGCAGCGCCTGCAACGCATCGCCCAAGGTACCGGGTACTTTCAACAAGCTAATCGCCAGTGATGTGATTCAGGCTTTTTTGTCATAACCAATACTTTATTTTTTCTCTTTGAAGTGCCTCGAGACCAACACTTTTGTTTCGTGAACAACATATCTGGTAATCTCTTATCATGAAAGATTGCATCGCGTTTCAAGTGCGTCGCCTTGCAAAAACTTTGCCATTCAAAATTAGCAACTCAACTAGAGTTCAAAATTTAGGCTAATAAATAGTGTAACCAGACTTTTATGGCGTGATACGATGATTATTATATCTATACGCATTCTTTCGTTAAAGTTAAATTATTATCTCCGTTGTACGGAAACGACGCAGCAGGTAACGTTTTGTGGCCAGTCGATTTTTTTTGTAAGAGATATTAATGTAAAACGGGTTTCGACAAAAATTTACGATTGCGACTATGTGCAAAAAAGCGACGCATCGCAGTATTTTGCGAGACACACAACAGAGTTTCACAGTGGCGTAAAAGCCAGGGGTTCAGGGGGTTCAATGAACTGGGCCCCAAGCGACTTATGACCCCGAGCGGGGCGACACAAAAAGAGGCAATAAAATAATAGGCTCTTGCAGCGTAACAAAAGTGAGCCTAGTGATAAACCTACAGTTGCACAGCGCACATACTATTTTCTATAGCAGGAGAGGTCATATGAAAAAAAGAAAAGTACCTAATTCAAAACTTGTCTATTGAGCGTTTGCTCCAGGCCACATCGCGGAAGCTTACATCGCTCTCCTGGCCTCCAAGCATTGTGGGGATCTCTGCTCCCTCCCAAAAATCCACCATCGGTCAATCGCAATCTTTTGGAGTGACTGAGGTTCGATTTCTTGAGCCTACCAAGTGAGGACTTCTAACTACTTGTCGAACCAGTTACCAGAGCTCCTCGGATCATTGCTACGTCACTGGAGTTTTACGTCGTGAGATGAGATAGAATGCCAAGTTTGTCTGTCGCTCTGTCCATGTTTTCCCATTCTCAACACCGTCTAAATTTTTCAATCCCTATGCGATGCATTCGTAACGGATGGTCAGGGAGAATGTTTCAAAACACGAGTAGTGACTCTGTGTTTCTACAGTTACGTGAAGACATCAGTCGGCCGGTGGTCAGACGCCGCAGTTCAGCGTCCAATGCTGCTGCTGCTGCTGCAGCTGCTGGTATGAACGGTGTGACTAGATCAGCTCGCTCAGCCGGCTCATGGCAGAAACTTCGTCGACCACGTGACCTCAGACAGTTTCGTGACGAGTACAGCGACTCAGCTGCAGCAACCGGCGACCCGCATCAGAGATGCTCAGCCGTCAGGTCTGTCTCTTCTTTCTTTCTCTTTCATCAAGATCATGATAAACATTTGACTCTGTCATGCACCATGGCCATCGCTTTGTCAAATTGTTTGTTTCTTGAGTTTATGTCTTATTTTATATACTTCGTCTATTTTTAGTTGTTTTTTTGATTCTTCCTTCCGATTATAAAGCAGTGCATCAACTTTGCCGTTGGCTGTTGGCTCTGATCTCGTGTCGCCTGTCAGTTGCGTGCGCGATCTCGGTATTTTCATTGACGCTGACCTGACGATACGTACCCAAGTCACTCAGACATGTTCGAAGTGTTTTGTTGCCCTTCGACAACTACGAAGCATACGTCGATCTGTGTCAAACGACGTGATGCAGTCGCTCATCGTGGCGCTGGTGTTTTCCAGGCTTGAATATGGCTCAGCAACTCTTGCCGGCTTTCCGAAGCAACTCATGGACTGGCTTCAGTCTGTGCAGAACGCCGCTGCACGGCTGATCTTTAAAGCTTGTCGTCAGGACCACATTCAGCCGTTACTGCGCAGATTACACTGGCTTCGGATGCCAGAACGTATTACGTTCCAGCTGACAGTGCTGGTGTATCGCTGCCACCACGACTCTGCACCTGGCTACCTAGCCTCATATCTTCAGCGCGTACACCTCAACGCACGTCGACTGCGCTCTTCGACTACATCAGCGCTGGTCGTTCCACGCACTGTGCGTTCTACCATCGGCGACCGCACCTTTCCAGCGACTGCTGCATCGGTCTGGAACAGTTTGCCGGAGTCTGTCCGTCGTCTCCGTCGTTGCAAGTTTTTCGCAGCAGACTGAAAACCGAACTTTTTGCCCGGTCTTACAGTAGTCATGACTAACAACGTCTCGTTGCACTGACTACTATTGCGTGACTTCACTGTGTAGGCTTATTGTTACGTGTCCTTGTATAGTCTTAGGACTTAACGCCACGCTAAAGTTAATTCGTCCATCATCATCATCATCATCTTCATTAAAGGTTAGCCACAATACTGTTTTACATTCGTTACAGACGGACAGACAGTAGGACAGACGACGACAACTATGCCAATAGCTCGACTGTTAATTAAGTACGGTCGGCTAAAAACTGAGGTTAAATCGCGCGCTGAAATCATGCATGTTTTGATTGCGTATAGATCGTTGGATGACAAGATCAGTACGACACTGGAGCAGCTACGACTGATCCAGGACGGCGACTGTTGCGTCGTGCGCTGCTTCAACACGAGCGCCAACGGTCTGGTGAACCGAGGCGACTCGTTCAAGCGCAAGAACGAGGCTCTGTTGAACGCGTCGTCCTCTGACGCTGCCGGTGGTCCTGACGTCACTGTCAGAGCAGTGCCCGGGCAGCGCTCTCGGTCGCCGAGTAACAGCAGCAACTCACAGACCAGCTACAGCGTGCCGCCGCCACAGCTTGTTGCCGCTGCTGCCAATGTCGTCAATGTACGCAATCTTTGCCTTCTATACGTATAAGTATCGTCACGGTTTAGATTGTAGGCCTATGTATTAAGCCCAGTGCACATGCACCACCCGTTCGAACACTCCGTTCAAACGGGTAGTGTGCACCGGACTTTAGCAGTGTATGCCAATGTTTCGTTCGGTGCATTGTGCGAGTGGACGGCGATGAAACGTAGCCTACTTGTTCCATGACTGTGATCGACAGTGTGTTCTGCCGGGACGTGCCTGTTACAAACAGACTGGAAACGCGTTTCAATCGTCACGTTTGACTAAAGTGAGATTATGGGCGATTATAACACTGCAGACATTGTAATAAAAGTCAGGAAGACTAAGTAGGTCATGAAATAAGGTTTTTAGAAAATGTTTGCAGTCAGCTTTTAAGACTTAGTTCAATATTGTTAATTTTTACGCATGTTAAAAGTAAAAAGTGTACAGTATAATGTAATTTTGCTTTATAATACAGGTTTAACTTGCGCGAGCTATTATTATTTCTTTGTGATGTAGAGGCTGCTAGTTAAGCTACCGTCAGCGTTGTTTTGAGTCTGAACGTGCCCCAATGATTTTGCATGTTATCAAATTACCTTTACTTTGTTTAAATTTATTGTGAATAAATGCTGATGGCGTATGTATGTAGGAGCCTATCGTGCAGTCGTCTTCATACACAGTGCTCGTGCTGGGTCAACAAGGCGTTGGTCGGACTGCTCTCCTGCAACAGTTCATGACGTCACAGTTTATGGCCGCCGAGACCACCATCGGTACGATTACACCTTTTTCGCTGTTTTTTTTTGTACAGCTGACCGTTAATAATTAAAACTTTTTGTTAGTTAACTTGACAAACATTAGCGATTGGCCAACAGCCGTTAATGTTGAGAAAAAGTGCGTGTTTTCATCGACTTTACATCATTGAGCTAACAGCTGTCACAAACGCACTGAGACAGCAAAAGGTACATTATTATCGCTACTATAGGCTCTAATCATGATCTTTTATCTATTCACGTTTCAAGTGGAAAGTAATCACCGTTTTCTATGCGTTTTTAGATATATATTGACGAGACTTTAATCGAAAATTTAGCGATTGGAATATTGTAATCGTTAAATTTTTGAACATTAAATGCGTGATTGGTTTTAATTTCAGCCAGAGACCGCGGAAGGCACTTGAAAGTGACGGGCAAACCATGGCGAGCGCGAAGCGCGAGCCTATAAAGGGGATCTGGAAGCGAATCCCCCAGCGGGGTCCAGGGGCAGAGCGTCAGGGGGGCGAAGCGCCCCTGAAATTGAAACACTTTCAGCTTTTGGACGTTTAATGGAAGCGGCAAATTTGCATACTTTTTTGAAATCTAAAAACACAGAAAACCAGACATTTGTGTTGTCTCGCCAATGCGGCCATCGTACCATTCCCTCCTACTTTGTACACCATCTAGCCACGCGTTACAGCTATGCTGTAGTATCTGGCATGCACGATGCGTCTGTTGTCCGTTCGTTCATTTGTGGGCCACGGTTGTATTGTGGCTAAACAATGCGAGATAGGGCCAAGTTTGATACTGATCACTAATAGGAAATCGCATATAGGCCGTTTTAGGTAAATGAAAATCATGATCTTGGATGACTTTGAAGGTCATTACTGCAACAGCGACTGTAGCTGTAGCGCGTCTTTCCTAGCGATAGCTGGACTTCTTGTTTGTGAATTGATACACAAATTTTGACGAATTAGACTTCGGTTAGCAAAACTGTGCAAATACATGTATTTCGGCGCCGAGTCGATCATGAGACGTTGCACAGTCTGCGCAGGTTTAAAGCTGAAATGGTAGGCTTAAGTCACTAAAAAATTGCAGTGGCCTAGTTGCTCGCATTTTGCTTTTTGCTGTGTCTTTGACGTATTAACACACTACTGCACTATTACCGTCTGCATTGGCTTCATGCGCCTGAGTGATTAGCGTATAAACCAGTGTGTCCATGGCGCCGGCCTACATGGGTGACGCTCTATCATTAAACTTTCTGGCCGACAACGCCTTAATTTAGTGTGTTCATCATCGAACTCGTCACTGGCTGTACCACTCTACAATCTACATCGATGAGGCGACCGAGCGTTGCCCGTCTCTGCAGCAAAAACTTGGAACAGACTGCCATCAGATGTGACTTCACCAAAGTGTCTACGATCATTAAGACTAAACTTAAGTCTCTAAAGTCTCTGTTTTCCGTGTTTCCCATAACTGACTAAAAAGTGACTAAATGCTAGACATTTTTACTTTAAACTTTAATATAGTGTAATGCAAAGCATCAGCACCAACAATTTATTTATGCAGGGTCATGAAAAGTGGGGGCAAGCAACCCCAAGCAACATTGCTTGTCCCCCACTCGAAAAAGTGAGGGGGCAATTGCCCCCTCTTGCCCCCGCGGTTCCGCGGTTTATGATTTAAGCAACTTCGGTTTTTTTATTGTGCAGCCGTCTTGTAATAGGCCACATTACGCGTCTTACCCGTCCGTCTTTGCAGCGCAGGCAAGTTCTAACTCGAAAATGAGAAAGCGTTAAAATATTGGCGTGAACGTTGCTTCATCATCAGTTTGCCGTGCCCTATGTACGAGCGTAGGCGGCTTCATGAACTAAGCACCGGTAACCTTTTCTGTTCTCCGCCTGTCTTTTCGACCAGGCTTCTCTCGCCCCATTGAGCGATATCATCGATCCACTGTTTCTTTTGACCACCTTGCCGACGTTTTCCGGGCATGATGCCCAGCATGATGTCTTTCTCTAAACTTTCGTGTCTCGTTGTATGACCGAAGTATTTCAGGTGTGATTTCGCTTGTCGCAACAGGCCCCTGTCCTGGCCTACCCTTCGTAAAACCTCGTTCGTCACATGTTCAACTTCGTGCTTAGCACATGAGTAGCCGGTGTGTGTGCCAATTTTCAGTTAAGTAAAGTGAGGTTAGACGGACTGCCGCAAAATATGTCGCCACTGGGCCAACATACACTGTGTCAGGAAAAAAGTAACCCCTTAATTACGATACAATAGAATTGTCAAATCAGAACGAATCTAAATAAAATTTTGTACATTTACTTCCAAATAAACTGTTGAAAAAAATGCAAAATTTTGTTACAAAATTTATTATTTTTTTTAGCGGAGTTACCAACATGGCGTTACATAAATCAACCCCTTTGTTATTGTACATTTGCTTAACTCCAACAAACAATATTTGATTTTGGCAAAATTTTGCGTCAATAATGCACCATCTATTGGCAATCAAAATGCCAAATTTCAGTTAAATCTGCAAAATGTAACAATAGTTACAGCAGCTTTTGTGAAGTAACCCCAAAGCACTTCAATTTGAGGTCTTTGTGGATGACGTCAGACAAAAAGACCTGAAACTAAAGCGTTTCGGGGGCGACCTCACAAAAACTGTTGTAACTATTGTTTGCTTTGGCAGATTTAACTAACATTTGATACTTTGATTGGCAATAGACGATGCATTGCGTACACAAAATTTTGCCATAATCAGATGTTGTTTCTTGGAGTTACGCAAATATATATTACCGGAGGAGTTTACTTACAAGTACATGTATGTAACGCCATATTGGTAACGGAGATAATTTGTTATCGATATTCAACAATTAATAACTTTGTTTAAAAATGTTTTAAAATTGTTTTTAATTTGATGATCACTTTAGTAATTTATTCGGGAGTAAGTGTACAAAATATTATTCAGATTTGTTCAAACTTGACATTTTTTAATTTTACGATGTCTAGGGGGGTTACTATTTTTTCGGATACAGTGTAGATCTCTACAGGAAGTCAATCGCCAACTTTTTTCACGGACGTTATATAATCGCAAATTAGATTTTGTTACTCTTCTGCAAGGCTGCACGGAACACGGTAGGTTTTTTAACTGCTACCTGCAGTCCTGTACGACGTGTAGTGTACATAACCTGGCATGATAGGCCTACATGAATCATGTATGTAGCATTTCTCGGCCGGAAAGCTGATAACCGTGTTCTATCCCATATTATAGTACGAGTAGAACCTATATACACAGTGAGTCGGCTATCTACAGATACATCGACCTGGATAGAGTACCTCTAATTCATCCACAGTGGGCGTCTCAGCATAGGCATAGATTGCTCTTAGCATGACCGCTGACGCGATGGACTCAGGAAGTTAGAACGGTATAACATGGATCGCAAACTCGCAATAACATGTGGCGCTGCGCCGTATACCACTGCAGACATAATGATTTGTTGATTTAATGCGAAGCGTTGCCATGTTCGACGCCTGAGGAGCCGGTTGCCGACGCCATTGGTTTTTACTGTATGTAGTATAGCAAATACTGGCTTTTAGTTGTAGTCTCGTAACTATGCTGCAAGCACAGTTCGAGAGTTTAGTCTTCACACAGGAGTCGCTCGGTGCTCCGCTTTGTGCAGGATTTTTTTTTTGGTTTTCGCACATAGAAGCCATCGGAAGGTGCACAAATTAGCCCGTCAGTTATGTGTATTTTTTACTTATTTACTCATCGGCAAAACATCGGTCTGGTTTTTTCCGTTTGTTCTTATCCGAGCCGAGACATTATTTTCTGCTGTCAGTGTCTTTCTGCTTATATTTATCGAAAATTCCGACGTTTTTATCCATACATCGGTCGATGCACATTGTAAGCTTAGCAGACGACAAGACGGAACGGCACCGTACATAACGGCGCCGCACGTCGTCTGCCGTCAGCGGCGTCCTGGCAAGGGGGCATGGAACAATTTTAGCCCACTTGAAAAAAACTTTCTTGCGCAAAAAAAAACAAAATTTTAGGGTTGAAAATCTCCCAGTTTGGGGAAATTGAAAAGCAAAATTGAAATTCTGAGCACCCATTATCTTCTCTGTCAAAAAATTACAACTGTCTGTCGAAAAATTTTAATTTTTTGCCCTCAGCCTTTTTTCAATATTTACGTAACCGCTTTGAGTCGAACCGTGCGTAGTTCGGTTCAGTTGGTTGGCTTAGTATGGCTTAAAACATAACCTTCTTCTTTTAGCGGAATTAATAATGCAATTTTCGCGCGTTATAAGTAAGCTATAAGCCCATATGCCAACTGTCTGCATCCCCCATACTTAGCCTATCAACCGACGCTTCCGCTGGTTATCGTGATTCATGGATGACCTGTACTAGGACCGCGTGCGCGCGCGTTAACGTGCGCAGGACGTCTCGTCTCTGACGTCAATAGAATGAACTGAACTCTCTTGGTGAAACAGCGGCGCTTCGACCTCGCTGATTGTGTGCTTGTGTGTGTGTGTGGTTATATTTAGCTACAGTACTTCCTGATACAGACCAGACAAGATGATGAACCGACCTGGCCTGGCCTGGCCTGGCTTGGCTTGGGTCCAGATGGTACAAGTACTGACCAGGGATGTGGTATTGTAGTTATAAAAAGAAAAGGGGGCAGCGTTTGATTGTGATCTCAAAATAGCTGGGGGTGAATTATTTAGCTGCTGGATTTCGTTCATAATTGTAACGAAAATCGCGTTATATAACTACCCCTTAATCTGACACTGTGATGGGCGGTTAGAAAAAAACTGGAAAACAATCCCCTGCATTTTTCTGTGATTCATAGTGTAGTTGGAAACGCCTGAAACTCATAACAAAATTATCATTTATATACCTTTGCATGTTTTGCATGTTTTGCGATTATTTTCAATTAACCCTTCAACGAGAGCCCAAATTTGTAACGCCGACAGGAAGCCGGGGTCAATTTGACCCCACGAATGTTATCGTGCATTTTGTCAGTTTTAAGTGGAGTTTTGAGTGTCAACCAGTAGCTCTCACTCAGAGAAAATGCTGTTATTATTTTTGTTATCTATTATCGATTGCGTTCCAATGGTAACAAATTTTGAAGAATTTTAACAGAAAATTTGCTATATCAATGCTTTTATACGAAATATTTTCAAAATCGTCGCATGAGTTAGACAGTTTTCAGTTTTAGACAATTAAATGGCGTTATATAAATTTTATTGCGACCAACCTTCGTTGCATGGCAACGAAATTTAAACAACATACACAAAATCTAAACATTGTGGCGTCCATAGCAACGGATGCTACACAAAACTATAGCCAATGATCTAATAATTAGGGTTTGGTAAAGATTTCGTGTCTTTAGCCTATCTCAGCTGAAAAAGATGTTGCTATGCAAAATTGTCGCCATAGCAACCGCTGTTATGTGAAATATACACCGCTAAATTTACTGTAGTGTATAGCGTATAGGTTATCGCAGCCATAATATCTAGCACATTAAGACACGCAGTACTTCTGTTATAGCCACACCAATTTTGTTGCTGAAGACTTTTGATTGCCACGGGAGCAAAAAACTGAAACTTTTATAAGAGATATCTTAAAGATCTTTGCATCAAACATAAATTTTTTTTTACAGTTGGACAATTGAATGTCATTTTAAAAAAGTTTATTACGACCACATTTCGTTGCCATGGTAACGAAATTTAAACAACATGCACATAATTTAAGTACTACGGCGTCCATAGCAACGAGCGCTACGCAAAACTATAACCATTGGTTTTACTTCATATGGTAAGTAAAATTTGGTAACGATTCCGCGTCAATATATTTGCAGGATAGACCGTTGCTATGCAAAATTGTCGCCCATAGCAACCGTTGGTATGTGAAGCATACACCATTAGATACAATGTAGTTAGTAGCATACGAATAAGTTACCACCGTCATGATCTCTAGCACATTCAAACACTTAGTGCTTGTGTTATAGCACACGTATAAGGTTGTTGCTAAGGGCTTTTTGTTACCATAGCAACAGAAGGTCACTGAAGGGCGTAAATGTGTACTTCATCATTTTTCGATGATGTAATGTTACTAAATGCAACCAAATGTGCTCAAAAATCAATTTTATTAAGCATATCTGACGGGAGCTATTTTCTTGGGCATTATGTCGACACGCACAATTGCGCGGAGGGGGTGTCGAGAAAGTTTCAGTAGGAACGCCCCATATCGGCAAAAACAAACTAAAAGCGCCAGATTGAAGGTAATAAATAAATGTTAAAAGTCACGAAATCTTGTCTATATAAGTTTAAGACATTTTTTCATATTAATTATTAAACAATTTATAGAGTCTGGGGTCAATTTGACCCCGGCTTCCCGTCCCCCCGGTTAACTGAAATATGTCTAAACATACGTATGATAAAATTATTCGAATGCATAGCAAATTGATAGTACATTTGTAATTTTCTCAGTAACAAAAACTATATAAAATAAAATTACAAACAGTTATAGATAGAAAGACAAGGAGACAGACAGAAAACAAAATCGTAGGCTTACACAAACATTTTTCAAACTGGCTATTAAGCACGAAAGTCAGTAAAATATTTCGGCGGGGGCGTTCCCTTTGTGGAAAAATGGGGAGACGGCGCCCGTCCCCGATACGCTCCAGGTTCTTACAGACAGACAAGGGCGCTAAGAGTGATGACAAACGCGCCCTGTCAAACAAACAAAAGATTAATTGGTCGATCGAGTTTGACTGGCACGTGGGCACAGCATTGACGGCCACTCAGTCAAGGACGGTTTACTTGTGAAATACTGAGAACACAATAAAGTTAGCTCTACCTGGCAGCACACGAGCAGCGACAGCAGCAGCAGCAGCTGTTGCTGGTTTTTGTCGGCAATTAACGCGCGGCACGCCACCTGGCGAGTGAACGGTACAACAGCGACTTAGCTAGTCTGCGCCGTTTTATTGTACTTTTATCGTAGTACGTTACGTGCGAACGTCTGCAATAAAATACAACTTCTCTGCCAGTTTGTAGCTCCGCGTTTTGCTCCGCGATAAACAGTATCAGGTCCAAAGTAATTTGGGAAAAGCGGAATCGCTCTTAGTTTTTGTTCGTCAAGCGGCGGCAGCAATTTGCAATCGCGAGTTTTGGCTGGGGTTCGACCCCAAATTTTCCCTACTCATGGGGTCAGAGACCTCCACCTGACACAATATGTCGTTGGACCCCACAGGTGTAACCTATCTGTCTAGTGGGAGTGGCGTCTAATAAATCTGTCAAACAATTTAAGCAGGTGCACGAACGAATGTGCATGACAGATGACAGACAGACCACAGTACAGAAAATGCGTAGATATAGGCGGAATTGCTATATCACTAGAGAGATCCCGCTTCAAACTGAGTCGAGCAACCGTCTGCAGTTGTTCTATTTTGTTATATTTTATCTTATCACTCATGCAGAGAGCCCTTGTGAGTTAGCGTGTGACGATAACGGAAAACAACGTCAAAAACAACAAGCTGTTATGATATCAAAATACCACGCATAGTAGACTTGAAAAGTGTATCGGCTTTTTTTTCTAATAGCTTCATCCATTGCAGCGGCGGTCAGTATTATAGCCAGGTCACAGAATTGGCTCAAAGCTGGCTTTATGCACACTTTACGTACAGCCGAGCAAAAGTGTCGATTTAATTAAGCTTTTTAACTTTCGACATACAACTAGTATAAAAAATTAATTCTGAACTGCCGAACTCGATTTCTGTCATCTCTTTATACTTAGACATAATACTTATGAACAATTCTTTCGTGGATGCAGATCCAATCAGTTTAAAAAAAATTTCAACCTAGGCCTATCGTTAGGCTGTAAGCTTAGCAGTCAAAGCGTTTAAATTGATATTTTGCAATGTAAGAAACTTATGCCTATGGCACAGAGAACTTTACAAGTTTACGAACGGGTTATGACGATCTTTGGAAGTGTAGAGAGAGGTATTAAAAAAACTATTTGCACTGTGATTGCGGTCCGGATAAGCATAAACTCATTAGTCCGCCCGGCAGTGTTTGAATGTTGTGAAAAATTAGTTGGGGGGTTGAACTTTTCGACTGTCGGAGTCCTACCAAAATGGAAATGTAAATCCTATGTATAAAGTATATAGCTGACCCCCCAAAAAACAATTTGACAGTGTGTTAGGGGATTGAGAAAACAGTTGGGGGGTTCAGTTCCACAACCCCCCAGCATTTCAAACACTGCCGCCCAAAACGATAGGTTTCTGAGCGGACTTATATTTTGCTGGCATTTATTTTTTTCCGTTGCGAAATCTTCGAGTTCCGTTGGTCTATCGCCGCGAAATTTTGCACGATGATGGAAAGTGTGTTTGATTAAATAATTCAGGTTTAAAATTTCAGAAGCCTTTCCCCAAAAAAATTTTGGGGCAAAAACATGCAAAATTTGGCGCGATTTTGTACAACTTAAACGTTCGGCGCCGAATATCTCCAAAAAGAATGAATATATTCAAAATCGGACAAGTACTTGACTTACCGCGATTTATCCCGCGTTAGGCGAAACAAGTCCGGTGAACTTTGGTCCAGTAACCACGGAGATCTGAAGGTCAAATCGTACCTACCCAAATCGCCTTTTTCGGAAGACCATATTTGGGCCTCTAAAGGGTGCTGCGCCCCCAAATTTTTACACGAGCTAGATAATGTCCAAGTCTTGCTAGACACTCTCCGCCGGGGACGGGGTTTCCCTTACAATTTTTTTAAAAGGGGGGTCCAAAATTGGCTTAAATTTCAGCAAGTGCGCGCCTATAACTTAGGGGGTAGTAGGAGTAGCCCCACGCTACTTTGCCACGTGACGTGCCTCTAGGTTGGAGTAATAACGCAGGTACAACTTTTGGGAGTTACCGCCCTCTTATAATTTTGGAGGGCAAAAAACGTCCAAAATTCGGTGCGATGTAGGAAAACTTTCGACTTAACCGCGAATATTTCTAAAACGCATAAAGATATCGACAAGTGGTAAACGGCGTTATCAACGGCGATTCGTCTCCTGTTGAACCAAAAACTGGTGAACTTTGGTCCACTAACAAAAAAGTTATAGGCGCGCATGTTGACCTACCCTAAATCGATATTGGGCGTTCTGCGTATGCTAATGCATTTGAGTTCGGGCCACGTGACTGCCACCGGGAGAATTTTACCCCTGAAATTTCCCCCAATCGGTCTTATGGCACCGGCCGGACTAACGTTGGGCTTTGCCCCAACTTTCTAGTTGTATTTTACATCAGCCAACAATAAAAAGATAATAAATCTTAAATTCTCGGCATAGGCCTACCTATGCGCTCCGTCGATTGTTGTCTGAGGAGCGCATGGGTCGGCTCAGAAAATCATTGAAACCACAAAATCATTGAAAATTTGCTACATATTTAACATTAAACGGCCGCACTACGACTTCTAAATTAGTTTTAATTTTCACAAGGCAGTGTAGCAACAGTAGGTGAGGGGAGCTAAACTATAATTATTTGCGTCACTTTTCTTTGTGATGCTGTGTGCCAAAAATTATCAAAATCAACCAGTGTTTTACGGAGTTATTCAAAAAATAATAGTGACACGTTTTAATAAAACACGTCGTATAACCAATCAAATGGGATTTTAAAAAAAAGTCACATAAGCTTAATCGTAAAAGTTGCAAAAGTTGGAAAAGCCAAGCATGTCTGTATAAATGATAAGTAAGTTGTACAATGTAATATTACTGTATTTACGTGACCGTATGTTGTATATGTTGTATGCTGTGTGCAGACTGCGAATGCGACAAGACGGTGTCGGTTTTACTCGACGGTCACGAGACAACACTCAGTTTCGTCGAGCTGCCGCTCACCGTTCAGAAGGTTCGTTCCACTTCAGTCGCTTTTCTTTGCTTCTCCGTGCAGAAGAAGAAGATCTCGCAGAGACAGATACAGTAGATCCGTTGTCTGGGAGCTCATCCCCATTTTTGGCGAGGAATAAACCCAATTAAGCTTGCATACACCATGAGTCGGCTAGCGCGTTTAACCGACTGGGTCAGTATATGGCAGCAGTCATGGTAACAGAGCCTGTTGTTACGCAGAACTCGCCGGTTTTTTTCTTCTTAATAGCGGTGGCCGTAACCACCGCTAGTACTTATTTTGCCTACTCCTGTATACTTCGGCGGCGTCATGGATTAAAAAGTAGAAGAAGCAGGAAGTCGCAATTTTTCGACAGGCATCTGCAAATTTCCGACACAGAAAATTATCGGTGCTCGCAATTTTAATTCTGTCCATAATTTTTTAAAATGGAGGTTTAGTCCTAAATTTAGCATTTTTGACGAAAATGTTAAGGAAGAAGATTTCTCGACAATTTTCAGATAGACTAGCCGAAAATTTAGGGCTTTGCCCCGGTTTTGCCTACCAAGCTTAACGTGAAGTAAACTCGTCGATGCGATCAATGATGTTGTCTCTAGGCTACGACGCCACCGTTCTACGAGTAGGCGGATGCTTAATGCATTAGTCCATAAAACGTGCATTTTTCGAGTCTGCAGTCAAGAAAATTTGAATGAAGATAAACCCACATTTTTTGTCAGCGACAGGACAGTTTCAGTGCTGCATGCATTCTCAGACTATCACATTAAAATGATTGCAGCATCGCACGGTTTCCTTTCGATGGCACCGTGGCACGGTTTTAGTAATTATTATTTTGCTTGTTTTTATTTGAACGAACTGTTTTTAGCAATAGTTTAATAGAGCTCACGTAATAAAGAGGCGCATAAGCCCCGTAGTTGAACATTAGGCTTCAAATTCTGTGCACCGCATAGTATTCATCCACGAGAACTGAAGTTAAAACAATATTGCACCGCAACAGTTTGTTTCAGCAAAACAACTTTGAAAGCAAACAAAAAACTGTACCAATATTTTTTTAGGTTTATGTAGGGACGGACGACAACCGGAAGCACAAAAATGTTTGCGTTTTTGCAATGTCGTTGAGTAAAGGCGCGTTCAGAGCGACGTAACTGAACTGAACTGAACCGAACTGACATATGGTTTAGTTTTTGACGAACTGACCAATGGGCAAGCGTACGTGAGCGTAGTCACATATTGCCACCAACGCCATCGGTCAGTTCGTCAAAAAGTAAACCATATGTCAGTTCAGTTTAGTCGTGCTGTACGCGCTTTAATGTAAAGTCTGCACGTGATGTGGTTAAACCGGATGCAGGACTGTATGCAGTACCGTGAGATCGAGGCATATCTGGTCGTCTTCTCGCTGACTGACCGGCAGTCATTCCGCTACGCTGGTGACATCTTGCGACTACTCCGACATCACAGTCGTACTGACGCGACCGTCATTCTAGTCGGCAACAAGTCCGATCTAGTCAGACGACGACGTGTCAACGACGACGGTAGGCTTCTTATAGTCTGCCGCTAGGCCAATGTACGACGTACCGGCACTTTGACCGCCATCCGGTCAAATATTCTATAGGCTATATGACCGGTCAAAGTTTGTCACCGGTCAAACGCGCCAGGTCATGACCGGTCAAACATCCGTCTCTGTGAGGGCGCTAGGGGGCGACTGCGATTTTTCGTTTTGACCGGTTAGCTAGGTACCCTATACGGGTTCCATGACACTTCATCGCGCGACACTTCATCAGGCGAGCAGTCGTTCACGCGTCCAGCACCGTATTATTAAACGTAATTAACCTTATACTTGGTCGACTAGCAGCGGACTCTAGACTAATTATCATTAAAGCACTATATAAAGCCCCTGTTCAATTTACAATTTAACGTTATCTAAGCATTCATGGATGTCGTATCAAGGATGTCGTATTCGGTACTAGTACTGAGGGTAGGCTTAAACAAACTGTTATTTATCATTATTTTGAATAGCCTGCACTTTATCGCGAAAGAATGAAAATAGTTGCAGAACTACGTTGTGGCGTTGCCAGAAGTTTCACATGAAAAATCACTATGGTGCTGTAACTCTTGAGAACTCTGAACTACACGAACATTGCGTAAACCGTTTAAGTTTATTGAAAATAACAGGTTGTATTCGTGTTATGTGTTTTTTACGCGCGAAAGCAGCTACTGCTTTCAGCGCGTCTTAGCCATCGCAATTCTGTCTGTCTGTCTGTCCGTCTGTCCGTCACACGGGTGGATCAGTCAAAAGCGGTGCAAGCTAGAATCACCAAATCTTCATTGTCGGCTGCCTGGAAGACTCTAGTTTCAGGAACGGTCAAGCTTTTTCATAAATTCCAAGAGGGTCACACCAAACGAGGGCGCTAAATGAGAGGGGGTGGGCAAAATTTGCGATTTTTGGCCAATAAGTCACTGTATCTCAGTAACGGTGCGAGATAGGGCTTAGGTTACTATTAATCACTAATAGAAAGTCGTACACTGGCTCTCGATTGGCGCCGAATTCAATGACCTTGAATGACCTTGAACGTTAAAATAAGGGGTTTTATGGATTTTTTGGCGATTTCGGACTGCGACACAAGTCTATATCATTCACAATGTGGCGCTACGGAACTATCGTTATGCTATCCAGATAGAGAATTTGGTATTTGTATATTAACTTAGCGTGAACACCCCAATTTTCAGCCAAACTACTAAACCGGAACTGCTATAGGCTTTCGCGCGTCTCGTGAGCATTAGCTCAAATTTCTTGTTATCAGTTTGCTGCGTACTGCGTAGCACTAACAGGCTCGTCACGGGATCATTTTCACGCACAGATGTATAGTCCCTATGCTGCACGTTTACCTTCCGACAAAAATGTCTTCACGTTTTTTCTCTTTGCACGACGGACGCCGATCAACATCCATGGATGCATGGATGGAAAGAGCTCTGCGTGGATAAGTTCAGTGCTCAGTCTGCAGTGATTAAGCAGCGCTGCTGTCTGCGCAAAGTTCGCTCAACGCTCACGTACCCCTGAGTACTGACGTACGGATGATGACGTCACCGCTAGTGAACTTTCCCACGCTCATCAGGAAGGACCACCCACGAGTTGCGACCATCCGGCAGTCTATAAAGACATCCCACTGCGCCTTATCTCATATTATTATATAACATACTTTTAATTAGTTACGATATCGTATCGATAAGCCTATCATATCAGGACATTTGGTGAATGTCGTCCGTCTTTCTGTGGGTGACTACTGACTTCTGAAAACCATTAGATTCTGAGGTCAGCACGTACGTCGTAAGCATTATAGGGATACGCTCGGCATTATCGTCTAACTAAATATCGAATTCTTTGATGCAGAGTCATATTGTCTTGACGGCTTGTGTTGTGTGTCGAGTTAAACTGAAACGTTCTGATGTATGCCTACTGTCTTGCTAATAATGCGGAATCGCTTTTTGCAGCGCAAGCGAATAGCCTACGGTACGCGCCTATAGCTGCCCATTTCTCTGTAGTGAGGTCTGTTTGTTTGTCGTCTGTCACGTTCGCTTACCTTGCTTAAACTGTTCAACTGTAAATGCCATTTGGCAAATATACTTGCCGAGTCCAATGACACGTTTTGCTAGAATGGGTCACTGACCCTCCAATAGAAGGGGAGATTAAGAGATCGAACTCCCAGCAGGACAAAGCATACAGTAATGCAAATTGCTGCTAGAACCTGGTGAACAAGAACGAAAAGCGATTCCGCCTTTCACCGTATCACTTTGGTTGTTGTTATATTGTGACGTGTACAGAAGCGCGTTGGCTGAGCCGGACGATGCGGTGCAAGTATGTGGCAGTGTCCGCAGCTCTCAATCATCACGTCGACGATCTGCTGGCCGGGTTGGTGCACCAGATCCGCCTCAACCCCGACCGACAGTCGGAACTACATCCGCACCTCGCCGGCACCGACGGCTGCTTCGACGCCGCTAAGAACTTCTTCACGCGAATCATCGGCCGGAATTCGCGCTCAGCGTTCGACTGCGACAATCTGTGGACGCTCTAAACAGGCCCCTCGATCGAGAGGCCGGGGGAGAGAAAGTTTCCCCGGGCCCCGTAACGTTTCGCGGGGGGGAGTGGGAGCGCCGTCGATCAAAAATATAGGTTTATTTGCTTTATGTTTGACAACAGAACCGATCATCGGAATTGAGCATACGTCCGTCGGCGGTTATTTTGCGACGATTAAAAAACAAATCTGACTATTTCTTGAGTGAACGAATGTATTCAGTATTCCAGCCCGCTTCCCAGACACCACCCCATATAGGGCCCCGCTGTGGTTTTCGTCGGGCCTGGTTTTAAACCAGTGGCGGATCCAGTATTTTGAAATGGGGGACGGAAGGACAGGGAATGGGGTGGGATTTAAATTTCATGCAGAAATGACACATTTTGTGCAAAATTTTTAGTACATGCATTCAGCCAATAAAGGGGAGGGCTGCCCACACTTTTTCTCCTGAATCTGCCACTACTGTAAAGTTGTAAACTAAGCTATATATACCGCACGCGCTGCTGAGTTTCAATCGTGGGAAAATCACTTGTGTCGCAGATCCGTAGCTAAGGGGTTAGGTGGGAGCGCTCGTCCAGCCAACTTCGTGAATATTTGCATTTTGCATTAGGCCTATTGCGTATTACACCATTCGACGATGGGCGACTCTCGGAACGTTTGCTGCTAGCGTTAGACTACTTAATTGTCGCATGATGTGACAATCGGACTGTTATGTGGATACTTCATATTGATACTGTGCTGTAGCCTACGGGTATATGCCGTAAAAATCTTTCTTAATATATTTACAGGGTACAGCACGAACATATAACGAGATGTGGTAGCCTACGCGGTATCTGTTTAGGGGCGTGTGTCACTTTTAAGGTAAGGAACGCGTTGCCCACTATTTTATTATTAATTTTCATTTGGTTATGTTTATTCATATTGCAGTTTTAACACAACGCCCTTGACGTTAGATTTATATTGCAATTTAAACCTCTGAACTACGGGCACATATAATCCATAATTATAACGAATGTGATTGCGTTTTTTGGCCGACGGTTAAGGTTGGGTTCTTGGCAGTTGGTACGATGTCTCATTTGTCTTTGTCTGTTTGTGTGTAACGTGTGTATTGTGGCTAAACGGTAGGTTTTACCGACAAACTTATTACACGATTAATTATCCCGGTGTCACTTCTCTTCACGTGCAAAATTTCAGGGACCCAGTGCGAGGGAATCATTTTCAAATTTGGAATTAAACAATTAAAGGTGGGGTAGAAAAATGTGCATTTTTAACCGATAAGTCGCCGTATCTCAAAAACAATGAGAGACAGGGTCAATTGATCATTAATAGTAAGTAAGTTGCGTAAACCCTTGCAGACGACACGAAAACCATCGATATTAGATGACCTTGAAAAGTCATTACGCACTTTGCCATGCCAATCGCGCGGTATTGTGGCTCAACGGTACGTCGTTTCTACCGTGTTTCGGTGAATAAAGATTGATAGGTATATGCGACGGTATTGGTACCGTTGGATACAACGATGACGACTTTCTATATGCCGTCATGGGTTCGATTCACAAAACATCTTACGATAACTTTAAGAAAATTTTATGACATTTTGCACACGTACCGTAATCTTACGCCAATGTCCTAATTCACAAAACATTTATGACATGTCTTATGACAAAAATTTTACCAACACTTTTTAGCTGTTTTATGACAGTCGAAATTATCTGATTCCAACAGGTCCAACAAAAGAAACTTTTTTTGTATCGATTTATAAAACCTTCAATTCAATTATACTCGTAATTAAATAATAGATTTGTAGGGGCCTACTTTATTTGTTTTGTATGTCTTTTTGCTGGATAAATTATTTAATAGAAAAATAAACAGCACTTTTCACTACTATTGTGAACACCTTCGATACCTCGATAAGTAGACCTATCGTGAGTTGGCTAATTCTCTTCTTACCTTCTATTAATAGCAGTTTTACGGTAGAATATGGCAACCAGCCGCGGAGGAAATTATTTCCTCCTATGCAAATTGGACAAGTGTCACAAGTTGCTTTTACTTTCTTTCCCCTGTAGACGCCCGAAGTTTACCATGGAATATGTTAGACTTCTTAAAATTACGTGCACATTTCACTGCCTCTTTAACAGCAAATAGTGAATATCTGAATTTCGTACTTCACTAATTTATTTAATATTTCGCTATTCTATGCTTAATGGGCGATAATATGGCACATGGTATTTGTTTATAAATTTGCTGAATGCTTCGGCTAATACTTTGATCAGAAGTTAATGGTGAATGTACTTTATAATCACCGTTTAAGCCATCAATGAAGGACGTGAAGACTGCTGCTTCTGTGCTATAAAAGTGACGATTACTCTCGTGCTCATGTGTTAGGCACTTTACAGTTTCACATCTCCAATAGGGTTATTTCTAAGTTACGATCTAACCCTAACCCCTGTCTCTAACTTTAAAACATACGGTTTTACACTGCTCTGAAGTTTTTGCGACGTGCTAAGGTTTTAGTTGTGCCCCTCAGAAAAGCCATCAAGACTAGGACGGATAGAGTGGCCGTTTTTTAAAATTCACAGTTTAGTGGGCAGTCTTAAATACAATCTGTAGTCGTAAATGCCCGTCACACTAGCAAATTTAAATCTGAGAGATTATTGTCAGTGCTGACTCCAACTCATCATCATCAGCATCATCATCAGTGAATAGCTGGAAGCAGGCCAAAGGCCTCTGTTTCCGTCCGAAGTAAATAACTTTAACACAAATATCAACAAAAAAACTAAACCGATACTGTTTTTACACTGACTTCCGGTACTAATCATAATACAAACTAAAACCATGCCAGAGCAAATCTAAACATCTCTTAAAACTACTAAAGGTCTATTTTCACTACGGCTGCGTGTTGCGTTGCGTTTGAACGCGTTTAAATGCGCCGCAATGCACTGCAATGCGCGTTGCAGCATGTTGCAGTGCGTTGAAAAGGGCGGAGACATTTTTTTGGGAAGTATATTAATGAGTTAATATGGCCAATGAATACGAAGATTGTTGCTGTTGGGAGCAGCAGCTTGTTGCACATACGTGTTGCGTAAGAAAAAAGTAAACGTAGGTCTAGATTTTGGATTCGTCTCGTCATCACCAACCGGGATGACCAAAGCGACTATCAGCATCTGATAAAGTAGGTACGCTTTGACTTAGCTCTGTTCCGGCGATACTTTCCGCTGTCTGTCATCAGTTTGATGACCTACTCGGGCTAGTTGAGCGTCCTCATTGGTCAATGCAACTACTATCGCTCAGATAGTAAACAAAAAAAATAGAAACACTATTGGCATTACTATTTTAAATGCATCACAACGCCTTAGTGGAAATGCTCTGTAACACTACATGCCGATGGAAAATGATCAGGTAGTGAGTTCCATAGCTTAACTAGTCTACTTACAAAAAAGTGTTTACGCAGATCATATTTACACAACTGGGGCACCAGTTTATATCTATGTCCTCTGGAATAATAAGACTTTACTAACATAGATTTATACTGCATCTGTAACAAAAAATTGGTATCATACTTGTTATTTACATATTTATATAACTGAATCATATCCCCTCTTAATTGCCTAAATCTTAAAGTTGGCAATTGCAAAACACATCATCTTTCTTCATAAGTACGACTACAAAGACCCCAAACTGAACTTGTTGCCCTTCGTGCTAAAGAGTGCACGCAATGCGATCAGCGCAGACGACCATTATCTGCATGCGGCTGCCAGCATGCGTGTAGTTTGTGGCGAGATGAAAGTAACAGTACAGCATGCATGCCGGGAAGCAGGCAAAGTGTGATCAGCCAGGACAGCTGCTTACCTAATTATTGGTGCAGATAATGTGATTACTGGGAAGCAGCGGTGCTGCTGCACGTGTTCTGCTCCCTCACATTACGTGTACGTCACCTGTCAACGTCAGTTAGCGTCAGCGGAGCACAATGTGGATGGCCATAGTAATGGCCATCTACGGCCATCCACGCAGATTACATCGGTCGCACTGTTCGCTAGTCATTGCAATCCCGGGATTGAATTCTCAATCCTGGGATTCGGGATTGAGAAATTTGTAATCCTGGCATCCCAGGATTCCATTTCAGGATTAGGCTTTTAGATTGATTATTATTTTGGTATCCCCAATTGATTTATTTCATGCATATGATGTTGTGTAGGCCTTTACAGAAGGTATGTCCAAACTGTACTGAGTGATGATGACTGTCAAAATACAAATTATAGTACGCAGCATGGAGTAGTTGTCTGGTGCTCGTAAAATATTTTATTCATCAGACAGCTAAAATTCTTACCTGGTATTTCTATCATTTGACATGCGAAAAAAGTACAATTTTAATGAATTTTTGTAATCCTGAAATCCTGGGATTGGGATGCTGCTAATCCCGGCCGGGATCTCGGGATCCTGGGATTGCAATCCCTACTGTCTGCACTAGTAATTATGATCCCTCTTTGCAGTTGCTGAAACTCCTGCTGTGGCATGTATGTAGTTGAGCTGAGAAGATGAGAGGCATAAAGCGTGACTTGTCGGTTTGTGATGCTGACTATGATGTCAGTTCGCCTGATCCCACAGCGCAGCAGACGAAACGACAAAAACTGCTGGAACTTGATGGTGTGCGAATTTGCTTTTTCTGATCAGCAATTTAAATTTAATTTGAAACAATTTGGTATAATGCCAACAGTTGTCACATTGTCATTGTGAATTGGAAGCACTGTGATGGCACTGACCTATCCTGGGTGAGTGGGGTGAAGTGAACAGTTCAGTTATAACTCACTTATATGCCATTTTCATCATTAACCTGGTATTGGTATGGTCTAGGTCAGTGTTTTTTAACCTTTTTACTGCAGCGGAACCCCACACTAGCGTGAAGGTCACTCACGGAACCCCATGCATTGATCTATGAGTCCAGCGACGTATGCGAAGTTGAAGCTACAGGGTGTCTACGGATTCATTTCCCTAACAGGGCAGAGCTCCCATGAGGACGTCAAGCAGGCAAAGATGAACCAATATGAAATTTGGCCACATCTGTAGGCAGCAGTACGTTATTGTATTTAACCAAACACAACGGGCGATGCGGTCATCGACGGCCGCTTACCCCCGCCATCAACCCAAAAAATTACATCTGGACATCCTCGGAAAAGATACATGTTTTTAATTTTTCTTAGCAAAGTGTTTAAAGAATTGAATTAACTAAGTAAGTGGTCAAATGATTTCATACCATAACCGCAATCAATGCGTTTTTCTTTTCTTTTACTTTATTTCCTATAATGCACTTATCCTTGGAGTTAAGTAATGTCATGCATATAAAGCCTAGGCTATAATATAGGCCTAAAATGCAAATGTGCCAAAATAACTAAAACAAAAATGATCTAACAGAGTTGATCTATGCAAAAATAGATGCATAGAAACACAGTTTCAAACAAAATATTTCATGGTGAGTATTTCTACGACATTGTCTGGCGAGATTTTGCACTCTAGGTTACTTTTACTGGTCAGCTGCGGAACCCTTGGCAGATGCTCACGGAACCCTGGGGTTCCGCGGAACCCCGGTTGAAAATCACTAGTCTAGATAGTTGGCCAGTCAAGTGGAGACAAACATTTTCAGATTTTCTGTCATGGAAGTTGTGACGTAAATGGCTTTATCTCTTGCACAGCTCTTTGTTAACTATGATTCTTGTTGCTTTTTGATGTTTTTTTGTTGTTGTGTCATTGGGGTATAAAGATGAAAGTATGGTGACTGCTGTACCTGTGGGGATGTTTTGGTCACAGCAAAAGAAGCAACAAAGAGGAAAATTCAACGCATCATCAGGCGCGAATTCTCGGTTGAAATTCACAAGAAAGAAGAGGAAATTGAATTAATAAATCAGGTACTTAACACACTGACACTTGAAGTTAAGCAGCTTTGAGATGAGTATCAGTTTGCAATGTCCTGTTTATATTGTGCACATTATTATTGTATGGTTTTTTGGCAGCTACATGGTAAACTATGACAGTACACAGCACACACTGCAAAAAGTGCAGTAATTTAGATGATGATTGATGACCCTGCAGGACCTTTTGCAAATCAGTCCATCAGTACTCAGTCGTTCTCAGAGTTATTCATGTTTACTAGTGTATATGGACAAATCACGGCTTGTGCAGTAGCAACAAGCTGCTGCATAAGCGATGTGCCAAGTCAATGAGAAGGCCAAAATTTTGACCCCCCCCCACTGCTCCCACATTTTTCAACCGATTTTAATGAAAGTCAAAACCAAGAAAGATATCTGGGATACGACCCCACAGGCAAAATTTGGTTGATGTGGGACGACGGGAAGGCCCTGGAAGGGGGTCTGCGTAGGGAGGGCATTTTCTGTTACTTTTTGTGGTCTATCTTTTTTTGTATTCTTGCTCATGCCTACAGGTCACACCAGAAGACCGATCACGACCATCTATGGCTCAAAATGCGTGTTTCCACGTAAGGTAGGGCCTTTTGGGGGGTCTCAATGATAAAAAATAATGTTTGGGGGTCAAAACTCTCCAAAAACATGATGTTTTTGGGCCTGAATAGGCATTTTAAGCCAAATTTGCGAAATTGTCGAATCGCGATATCTCAAAAAGTATGGACTCGATCAACACAAAATTTGAAGGGGAATTTCAGGTGCACAAATGGACTTCGTAGGTGGTCCAGCATTACAAAATTATAATTCAAGATGGCGGCGGCCGCCATCTTGGATTTTTGCACAAACAGCAATAACTTGGCTGTCGATTGACATAGATGAATGAAATTTTGCAGTAATGTAGACAGCTGCCACCGGAAATAGACCATTTGACCAAATGGACAAAAATAATAAATTCAAGATGGTGGCAGCCGCCATTTTGAATTTTATCTATCGGTCATAACTCGTTCAATATTGCACATATTTGCACGAAATTTTCATGTTTATTACGTTGGAGGTCCTATATGCAGGTATGCCAAAATATTAAACAAAAATAAAATCCAAGATTGCGGCAGCTGCCATCTTGGAGTTTTGCACAAACAGCAATAACTCAGTTGCCGATTGACGTAGATGAATGAAATTTTGCAGCAGTGTAGACGGCTGCCACCGGAAATAGAGCATTTGACCAGACTAGACAAAAATAATAAATTCAAGATGGCGGCGACTGCCATTTTGAATTTAATTTATCACTCATAACTTGTTTATTATTGCACATATTTCCACATAAATATGGCATGTGTATTACGTTTGAGGTCCTACATACACGAATGCCAAATTATTGAACAAAAATAAAATCCAAGATGGCGGCGGCTGCCATTGGAGTTTTGCACAAACAGCAATAACTTGTGAATTTTGGGGTTTTTTGATGTGCCGAAATAATACTGTAGAGCGTAGTTACATGTGTGTGCAGCGGCTGGCGCTGGCAAAGCAGATGCTGGATCGTTTGAGGGCATGCGTTGTTGCGTCATACTATGGCCGTGTCATGACCAGCAGCAGTACACAGTTGGTGAGCATTAGCTACTCAGTGCGCATTGCATGAAATAATGCATTACGAGGGACATTCAGAAAATTTTGCAGCTTAATATGTTGGGTTAAAAAAATTTTCCAAAATTCTCATATTCGCACTAGTTTGAAGTATATCTGATGTCAGGCACCCTTAGTTAAAACAGTGTGTTATAAGGTTGTTAAGACTGCCCATTCATTTTGACTGATCAACCGTGAGGAAAAGGATTGGTTAACCGGTTAACCATAGGTATAAGTGCTTATTAATGGGTGCCACGTCAAGTTTGCTAATCCCTGATTGAAAGGGATAGTCTGTCTGATCCGACAGCACGTGTGTGCAAAGTGAAGTGCAGGTGCCCACTTGTCCACTGAGTGTGGGGCGGAGGGGAGGGGAGGAGAGGGCAAGGCATGCTTGCCCAGTGTGAGGTAGGTGGTCATGAGGAGCCTGCTGTCCAGCTGTCCGGGGTCAACACTTTCTCACGGTCTACGATTGACATGGATTGGTGGGCCAGTGAGCTCCAGTGTCCTTGACATGCACAGACAGAGTTAGGCAGACAGACAGACAGACAGAGATAGGGACAAAGAGACAGGGACAAAGAGACAGGGAAGGAGATCAAACAAGAACAACATGTGCAGAAACACATGCACACGGAGCGCGCTCCCTTCACACTGCATGTCACTAAGTGGTTAACGGTTAACCGGACTTTCAGTTTCAGGATAGTCTTGCATTCAGGATCGGTTAGCTGGTTAATCGGTTAACTGTTAACAACCCTAGTGTGTTAGATGGCATGTAAATCCATTGAACGGTTTATTGGGTTGCATGACTGTGGCAGACATATGACAGACTGACCGACCGCACTGCGGAGAAATGTGTAGGGGTAGGCAGAATCGCTTGGCTGCAAGAGCGAGAGATCTAAACATTCTAATTGTTGTCAGCTCTACAGTTACTGAGTTGTGTCTCTGTGCTGTCAGAGTGCAGTTGATGGCGCTAAGCCGACGCCGATCCACCCTGCAGTAAGGAAGCTGCTTGGCAAGTCAGTCCGACCTACTGACCTACAAGCACTGCTTGCTGAGCCAACACTCGGTCATTATACCAGCAGCTCTGCTCTCTCCAGTTCTCCTGCTGTTAAGGTTTGCTCTAATTTTACGCAATCTTCCATGTTGACATCACGGCTTGTACGATAGCAACAAGCTGTTGTATAAGCGATGTGCCAAGTCAATGCAAAGGCCGAAATTTCGACCCCCACGGGCCACAGCTCCCACATTTTTTAACTGATCTTAATGAGACTTGAAGCCAAGAAAGATATCCGGGATACAATCCCACATGCAAAATTTGTTTGATGTGGGATGACGGGAAGGGGGTCTGCATAGGGAGGGCATTTTCCGTTAACTTTTTGTGTTCTATCTTTTTTTGTATTCTTGCTCACGCCTAGAGGTCACACCAGAATATCGATCACGACCGTTTATGGCTCAAAACGCATGCTTCCGTGTAAGGTAGGGCCTTTTGAGGGTCCGGATGATAAAAAATAATGTTTGGGGGTCAAAACTGCCCAAAACATGATTTTTGCGGGCCTGAGTAGGCATTTTAAGCCAAATTTGCGAAATTGTCGAATCGCGATATCTCGAAAAGTACGCACTTGATCAACACAAAATTTGAAGTCGAATTTCAGGTGTACAAATGGACTTCGTGGGTGGTCCGGCATTACAAAATTATAATTCAAGATGGCGGCGGCCGTCATCGTGGATTTTTGCACAAACAGCAATAACTCAGCCGCCGATTGACGTAGATGGATGAAATTTTGCAGTAATGTAGACGGCTGCTACCAGAAATAGAT
>Ga0209367_1001823_pt1 | contig 27155 bp, 11 predicted proteins | sample WorMetLIZISLAND2_FD_187412 | JGI IMG/M metagenome (GOLD analysis project Ga0209367, IMG submission 187412) | Marine gutless worms symbiont microbial communities from Max Planck institute for Marine Microbiology, Germany - Olavius geniculatus... ... | reverse complement strand
ATTTTATTTTCAGCAGGCAGTAACACAACGGTAGGCTTCCTATTATTATTATTATTATTAACAGAATACTTGTGAGCGACGTCAGGAACAATGTGGCCGCAATTATTTCCACGTCATCTCTGTCTGTCGTTGTTTAATGCGAAGTCAAAAAAAAGCGGCAGCTATGACAGATGGAACTGATTGCTCTGTAGCTTATAACTGTAAATGCTGATTCACATATTTCGTGTAATATGGCAAAAATTGTTTTAAGTCTGCAATTCTGTAACACACTGAATGTGCTAAAGTTAGAAATAAACGTTGACGAAACATTGTAATTCATTATTTTCAATGACGACAGGCTTGTAACAATACGTCACTGGTGTCACTGAAGTTAAGGTTAAAGGTTAGAACTGCTCACATAATGCGCCTGTTATCTGTCTACCATTGTGTACGATTTAACCATAATTTCAGTCATACAGGGGCCTAGTGTTCCAGGCATTTTTTGCAGTGCAAATGAAGAACAAAATGGATAGGCGAGCTTAATACGCTTAATACAACTTGACACAGTTTTTTTAACATTAACTGTTTGGGACTTTGTAGGTCGTTGTTCGAGATGTACTAAGCTGACGGTCTGTTCGCATACCCCGAAGGCAGTTATGCAATTGACGGCTTAAAAGCGTTAACGTTTCCGTTGCTTGTTGTTGTTTGTTTTTGTTGTTTTTTTCTTTGCTGTCATTGAATGACGAATAAAGTTGTATATAAAACGGTAAAGAGTGACTGAAGATGTCGAACGAGGTCAATGAAGGTCAAAATACGCTCTTTTTTCCGTCTTTTTTTTCGCCGGACGTCGTGTGTCGCCTTCGTTCGTCGTCGAGACTGTTGAAGTGTGTGTGAAGTGTGTGTTAGGTGTGTGTGTGTGTGTGTGTGTGTGTGAGAGAGTACGCACATGCCCCGCAGTGAACTCTTTCATGAGTATACACACCAACACTGTGAACTCGCATGTAATAGTGGACTCTCAAAATGAGAGTTCACAATGTCTTTGCTATTTTTTTGGCGAGCCAGTCTGCTGCGGAAGGTCTGCAAGCGATATTTAGGAACTATAAATCTGTTCGCTAGATGCCAGCACGTTAGATTGAATCGTGTTACCACCCAGCGAACGCAAAAAGCGTTTCAAGTGAGAGTCCATATGCGACACACGCCTCCGTTTCTTACACGTTTAGTTCGAATTTCGTCCGCTGTCGGCGTCTCGAGTTGATTGGTATGTATGAAGAGTGTGTGATCCGAGTCCACTATCGAATAAACTTTTTCAATGTTTATTATATAGTGGACTCGGAATGCTAATAATCGTTAAATAAATTATATGCATAATATTTTTAAACTTCGACGTGACTTCCTAGCTGAGCCTCGTTGCGACTTTATAATTTTGATTTGATTAATTTTATTTTAAAAAATACAAAATTCAATATGTATTTTAACTTCTGAGTTTGATCACCAGTTACTATTTTTTGGTACCACGTAACCAAAGCCGTAGCTGGAAATATTTTTTTCAGGGGAGGTTGATCTTTCCATGCATTTCCCCTTTCCTTTCTCTTTCTTCATCTCGACTTTTCCCCTTTCCGTTTCCCCTTTCCTCCTCCTCCCTTTTCTTTCCTTAGCCATAATACGGCTATTTATAGTTTGACGTCAAAACTTTTCATTTAAAATTGTGGCCAAATGGCTGCAGACAGAGACATGCTTACAATTACTGTAGTCTATAAGAAGTTGCCATCGCCTTATCAAACGCCACCATCGTCGACCCCATACGATAAAATACGTTTAAACACAATACATTTCGTCACAAACAGACAGACACCAGATAGACAAACAGACAGACAGACACACCGTGTCGTAAGCTCGACCGTAAGTGCGGTCGGTAAAACATGAAGTAGGCCTCGATGGCCGATGCTGCTGCAGACCCGTAACAAATAGGCTTGACAGCAGCTCAATATTGACACACCATAGATGATAAAAATAATGCTACGCTTCGAACACTCCAGCAACGTGCTCAATTTTTGATGCCCCAGTCATTTTTCGCCCGAAAAAAATTACATTATCTAGCCTACGTCCGGTTAAACGATGTCGTTACCATCGAAAATAATAGAAATTATCAATATTATTAGAATTCTGTGGTAGCAGAATGGGCATTGGGCAGTGTGTTTTTGTAATTCGTTTTTGTAGTATTAGTCCGTCAAAAGCTTAAAAGTTACTATTACTGCCGGGAAAAATCTTGACAAGCTGAAGGTTTTTTCACATTATTGGATACGGTGTAGGTATTGCACATACAAAGCCTTCAGAAAATTCGTTGCACGAATAAATTAATTTAGTGTGGTGAGCGATATTACAGGAAATTAGCGTCGCGTTCAAATACAGCAGCTTTTGACTGAGCATATTGCTATATAATACAATGTTTATAGACTGCTACGGTATCGTGTATTGTTGTCGTTTTTTGTAGGTGTCATGTGATGTGTTTCGTGGTGTGTTTTGTTTTTATTTGTTCTGTTAATTCTGTGATCATCTGGAGCTGCATACAAGTCTGTTAGTCTATGGTGTGTTATTGTGGCGAGGACACTGGCATCAAATGCACTGGAATTAGGTAATTTTCAACATTTACAATAACTTATTATATTTTACTGGATTTACTGCAGTGAAGTGTTGCCAAGAAGAAGAAGTAGAAGTAGTAGTTGGCTCTGTTAATAACTTTGCTTTCGTGGTGACTTTGACTGCCTTGACATAGGCCTACAGTGGCTGGTCGTACTTTATGACAGGAGTCTCGATGTTGTAATGACCAGCTTGCTCAATGACAAAAAAACAGCATCATATGACTGCCTTTTGTCATTGACTTTACTTCTGTGTTTTGTGTTCATGATTAAAATATTTATCGCAGATTTGGTGACATTATATAGACCGAGCGACCTGTGAGGAATAGAATAAAGTACCTGGAATTAATTTGGTACAAGTGGTTTTCAAAATATTCGGTATGTAATTGTTAACTTTGATAAACAAATAAGTTTTCCACCCGGTCGGGATGTGTGTGGTGTATTGTTTTGTTGCGAAATTTTGCAAGTTAATTGACAGTGAGCTTCAATGGCGGATTTTTTATTAACTGAAGTTAACACTTGTCTGTTGGTGATAATTATTCGATAGTGCAAATTTCTGTGTAAATTAACTGTTTTTAAGCATGTACTGCATTAAATAGAAGTTTATAGTTTGTCAACAGTTTTGAAATGACCATATTATGGTAGTGTATAGAGTACTGGCAGCCCATGCTCTAAGATACTAATTGTTAGAGTATCGGCAGTCACCACATTGGCTGAAATTTTTCCAATTTTACTTTCTTTCAACTTCTTAGGGTTATGGTTATGGTTAGCATTCGTTTTGTCGTCATAAATGCTGCTCGTTCAGTAAAACAGCCACGTAAAACTGGTAACTGCGAAAGATAAATAGCGCTATTAGCGCAATCGCTGAAGCAAGCTGCCGTGGCTGAGTGGTATGATGCTAGCCATTGCTGCGTAACACAGTGGATTCGAATCCCAGCCTAACCTCTTTTTGTAATATTTTTTGAAAACTTATTTTCTTTCAACATCTTAGGTTACGGTTATGGTTAGTTTTAGTTTTATGATCATAAATGGTGCTTATTAAGTAAAAACATACATGCAAAGCTACTGTATGTAAAACTGGTATGTGGCGGCTGCCGGTACTCCAACTTTCGTACATTAGAGTACCGGCTGCTGGTACTGTATACAGAACAGTATCTACAGGGTGGGCCAAAAAACCGGACCTGTTCGAGCGTTGATATATCAGCGGTGGTTACCCGTAGAAAGGCCTGTGATATGTCAAAAGTTTTAGAATGTTGTATGCAAAAAGGGCCCAACTTGCATAGCAAACCATTTAGATATTCTTTGCCTAATTTGCATAAATCTTCATTACTCCTGAAATTAGGCATTTGCTTGCACTCCCATGTGCCCGAGTTCATTGAACTCAAAAACTCACTGCCAAAAAGTTGAGATTTAAATTTTGTGAATTATTCAGTGTGGGGGCATTGCAACAGATGGCATGGCCACAAAATTTCAGTAACTGACCGGCTAAAACGTGTGCTAATTGAATGCCGGGCTCAGCTGATTCTGAACACATTGACTCCAGCGATTGATCAGCTGCATAGAAGGACTGATGACGGTTATGAATGCAAAAACTGGGCAACTGCCTATGTCGAATTTCATCTAAACTCAACGTATGTGTTAATGATTGTTGATATTTCATTGTATGCTGAATGAAAATTAACTTAAATTCATGCGTTACTGCCGATATACCATGATTTTAGGGGTGGGGCAGATTTGTTTAAATCAGGCAAAGAATATTTAAATGCGGAGACATGCAAGTTGTACACTTCTTCTGTACACAATTTTAAAACTTATGGCATATTACACACCTTTCCATTAATAAACATCGCTAAGTTATCAAAGCTCAAATATCCATGTTAAATCCATGTGTTACAGTCAAATTTGGCAGAATTTCGGGGGTGACGAATATTTATGCAAATCAGGCAAAGAATATTTAAATGCTTCACTATGCAAATTTGTCGTTTATTTTTTTTCCAGCATTCTGAAACTTCTGACGTATCACACGTCTTTCTACCACTAACCATCGCTGAGTTGTCAAAGCTCAAACAGGTCCGGTTTTTTAGCCCACCCTGTATATTCCCTGATACAGAACGTTAGATTATTTTGACTCCACCGGACACAATTGTGGTGGTCATCCATTTCATATGTATCCTCTATCGACGATGATGTCGACGTTGAGCGACTGTCAATCCATGGACTCGAAGTTGAGCACGCTGTTGGTCAGTGCATCCTGCACCTCAATGTCACTCTTGTTCTAACATGATATACTGACACAGCTCTGGTCCATGGGATGCGATAACATCAATGTATGGTATGACTTCTGCAGACTGCCACAGCCTTTTGAAAACACTGACTTTTCCATCGACCAAGATTACATTCTGCATACCGGTCGATCCACTTAACGCTTAAACCATTGTCACTGTAGACTTAAGCGAACTTAGCAAATAGTATTTTGAAATTACTGCATACCGTAATAACTGTAGCCTTTGTAAACGTATAATGCCAGCAGTAAGTAAAGTGATGTTTATGTTAGTTGTTAAAAGTTCTTTAGTAGGTTGTGCCTGTATTGTATGACAACAAGTGCACATTTGTGGCTCTACTCATAACTTACCTGACGTCAGCTAGGTATTCTGTACAGCAGGCACCAGATGATGCGGACACGTTGGTGGCGAAAGTCGCTTTGGACTGTGCATCAGCAAAGCAAGTTGTCAGTGTAATCGCGAATGACACCGACATTTTAATTATGCTTGTGTGCCACTATAAACCTTGTATGTCAGACACTTTCATGAGCACCAAGCCTGGTCAGAGTATCAGTTCAGTAGCTGCCATAGCAAAAGATTTGGGCCATGTGCAAGTTAGCTACCAGTTATTCACGCCATCAGCGGCTGTGATACAGCCTCATCTTTATTCGGTCACGGCAAAGTCAGTGCTGAAGTCACACCATACATGGATGTTCTTGCATCTCCTGGTTCAGGTCACGATGAAGTGTTTGATGCTGGCTGTAAAATATTGGCATTGTTGTACGGGGGGAAAGTAACTGACAGGCTGAACCATCTGCGATACAATATGTATATGCAGGCAACCGCAGCTAATTTACAGCTCCCCAGACCAAAGCGGATGCTGCCAACAGAAAATGCTGCACGCTTTCATCTGTACAGGGTGCACCTCCAGGCTGTCCAGTGGAAGCTGTTGTGCACATCCACTTTGAATCCATCAGATTGGGGCTGGAGACTTCACCATGGCAAATACATTCCTGTAACTACCGACTTGGAAATTGCACCACCGGATGTTCTAAAGGTTGCTTGCTACAAGTGCAGTGCGGACTCGAAACGGCCGTGTGGCACTCGAGCATGCTTGTGTGTCAGATATGGACTGAGATGCGTTTCAGCGTGTTAAGAGCTGTGCCGGTATATCTTGTGAGAACGGAAGTGACATTGTAGTGCCAGATGATGAAACCGATTTTTGGCCAATAAGTCGCTGTATCTCGGTAACGGTGCGAGATAGGGCCTAGGTTACCATTAATCACTTATAGGAAGTCGTACACTGGCTCTCGATTGGCGCCGAATTCAATGACCTTGAGTGACTTTGAACGCCAAAATAGGGGGTTTTATGGATTTTTTGGCGATTTTGGGCTGCGACGCAAGTCTATCATTCACAAGGTGGTGCCACGGAACTATCGTTATGTGATCCAGGTAGAGAATTTGGTATTTGTATATTAACTTATCGTGAACACCTTAATTTTCAGCTAAATTACTGAACCGGAACTGCTATAAGCTTTCGCTCATCTCGTGAGCATTAGCTCAAATTTATTGTTATTATGGTGGTAATTAGCAAAAAGTGATCTGTCTCATAAGTTTCTCACCGGGAATTTCAATATAGCGATCTGGGATTGGTGTTACAGTGATTAGGCTTAGGCTTACGGTTAGGGGTAATCGTTATTATCAGTCTGGGCCCGACTGACCGCAGATTTTATTTTCAGTCCGGGCTTGCTGCCCGTAAGGGCGTGTCTGCATCTCAGGTGGCTAGAAGTTGCGAGCTCGTAACTTGTATACAGCCAATTTATTGCTGTGAATTTTTGCGGAAATACAGTTGGATATTAGTCACGAAAATCTAAGTACGAAAATGTAAAATTAGAGCTGGGTAATTAGCGATTAATCATTAAATAAATAAGTAAGTAAGTAAGTGAAACACGAATTTGTATAGTGCATAATGTTAAAATTAACCTCTAATTCGTTAAATTTAAACACTGAATATTTGCAGATCTATGGCCTCGGCTTCTGATCAAATTATGTCGGAGAATCCGAAGAAGCAGCAGAATCCAAATAAGCAGCAGTCCGCTTCTGTCGAGAACCCGGTGGCGTTGAGCAGTGGCACAAAATCTGCGTCGGAGAATCCGAAGAAGCAGCAGAATCCAAATAAGCAGCAGTCCGTTTCTGTCGAGAACCCGATGGCGTCGACCAGTTGGAGAGCTAAACGAAAAAGACCACTGCACATTGCAGAGGAGTTTGTTGAAGAGGGCACGGATCCTCCGTGGTGTGAAAGGCGCTTCATTGATCAAGATATTGGTAATGCAAGGCTTTCTCATTTTTTTGTCTAACATATAGGTGGCATGCAAGTGAAGGAGGCCCAGTTTTGTCTGACTGGCTGTGTAATCCAAGCTGCAGATGCAGTTTAGGTCCAATTAATAATGACAATTGTGTGATAGCGATGGCAGCATAGGTTGCGTATTTTTCAAAAATTTGTATATCACATATTTTCTTGCATGTGATGGCGTTTACAGACACTTATGCTGAAATGTGGAAATTTACATATTCACACGTCTATATGTTAGTTAACGTTTTGACAAATTTGTAGTTTTATTGTCAATGATTTAAATTGTGATTTTTATTGTTGACTTAAATCATGATTTAAATCACTGGATTTAAATTGCATCAACTCTGCATGAAATGACATTTATTTTGAACAATACGCTGTAGTTTCACACAAACTTACCTTGTCTCTGTGGATATATCAAATTTTGAATAACGCGATGTCGATCACTGACAGTTTTGCAGTCTGCCTATCCAGTCATATCGATCTTGTGTAGCAAACGTTTCACAGAAGCAGGAGACCATTTTATATAGCTTGGTCTACTAATTTTCATGGGACAGTGTACTGGTTACGACATGCTCAAGAGTCCACGTGCTATTACACATAGGAGTCCACTAAATTATAAACACATTTTCCATCTACAGAATGTATTAAATATTTGAAAAATTATGGTAAGAGTCCAGTTTGATTTACACAGTCGGAGTCCTGTATGTCATACACACTGGTGATAGGCCGTAGCCCATAACATCACACATCTCTATGTTGGTTAAAGTTTTGACAAATTTTGTATTTTTAGGCTCTTTTTTTGCATCCAGATGATGCCCGTGTAATTTTGGAAAAAAAAATATTATAAAATAGTAGGCCTGTGCATGTCTGTTATTTTATTACTGTCAACCGAAGCTACTTGGGATACTGTTTGATGATTTGCAAGACTTGTAAGGTTATCACCTAACACTCTGCTATTATATGTTGTCTCATGTTCCATGTATGTGGGGCCAGTCTGAAAATTAGCATTTTTCCGATTATCCCGCCAGAAATCGCTATCTATTTCTGGTTTACTTCACGTAAATTTTGACTCATTATGTGCACAGATTTGTGAATCTTCTAGTTTGTCAGCTTTCTGCAAGTTTACTCCCGTGTCTGTGTTAGGTGAACTGTGATTTTGTTAGCAGTTGATTTCTCTACACTGTGTCTGGAAAAACCGACCCCTAGACATCATACAATAGAAATGTCAAATTTGAACGAATCTGAATAAAACTTCATACACTTAATCTTCAATAAATTGCTGAATCAGCCACCAAATTTCGTTCAAAAATATTACTTTTTAGTGGAGTTATTGATAAATATTGATAACAAAATGTTATCCCGCAGGTGTGGAGTAAAAGAAAAGTTAGTTGGTTGCTTTTATGCCAAACAGCCCTTCAGTCCCAAGTAGCTTCAGTTGATAGTAGCTGTAGTATTTTAGGAGTCCACTTGCAGATACACAGTGGGAGTTCATTATTTTTGACACACTAATAATAGCCTATTATAATATTTATTCCCATGATCAGAGTCCACTTGTAGTTACACATTTGGAGTTCATTATGTCGTACACAATGTCATACTTAGTATCTGTTTTTAGTAAAGAATCCACTTGCCGTTACGCAATCAAAGTCTATTATTATTTTACGCATTGAGAACAGTTTTGTTGAAAGTCCACTAGTAGTTACACATTTGGAGCTCATTATAATGTACACATACTTTGTGACAATGGTATTTATTTGTATTGTTTTGAGTGCAGTTGATTAAGACTATTGGTATTATGGTATAAGATGCTGAGTCATGTTACTTACTGGGTTCAAGCTTTATTGAATTGGGCTGTGAATGCCTTGTCTGTGTTATTTTTATATCAGGCTTTGGTCTGTTTGCAACACGGTGTTTATCACACGGTGATTTTGTTGTGGAATATGCCGGAGAACTCATCAGTGCTGAGATGGGTGATAAGATTGTTGACCAAACATACATATACCACTTTGAATTGCAAGGCCAGCATTACTGGTAGAGCAACTTCAGTTCTGCATTTGTTGTTTATCTATTGGCCTGCGATGCATAAGCTTAGCAGTCGTTTATAATCTGTCAGCAAGCATGTCTGCACGAGGCTGCATCTGTGCTTGTGTCTATGGCAGATGCAGTGTGGAATCTGCTGTACATGTAGACTTCTGACTTTATAGCAGTGATGTGTCCTCGAGGACTTGTCCTCGTCCTCAAGGCGCCTCGAGGACAAAGAGCATTGTCCTCGTCTTCAGTTCCAAGTCCTTGTCCTTGTCCTCGTCCTTGAGATAAAGTCCTTCACAGTGATACCAAGGACTTGAATAAATTCTGTTTATAATAATTTATCGCCGACAGTTTGAACATAAAAATGAAAAAATGATGAACATAGCTGTTGACATACTAGCATTGCTAGTAATCGGAGCACACTTGGTATTTAGTAGAAACTCAGATTGCTTCTATTTTGCGTAATTTTGAGACAGCTGGTATTGATTTTTTTGACCTTGGCTTTGGTCCTAAGTCCTTGTCCTTGTCCTCGGTTCCAAGTCTTTGTCCTCAGACACTATGTCCTTGGCCTTGGCCTAGTCTTCGGACACAAAGTCCTTGATAACATGACTGCTTTATAGACATTTTCAGTTCAGAATAACTCAAAAAGTGCAAAGTCGATTAAGACAGAATTAAAAGTGGCAACTTCAGGGCTAGATACAGATTTTGTGGGTCATCCAGAATTACGAAATATTAATTCAAGATGGTGGTAGCCACCATTTTGAATTTATCAATTAAGCATAGTAACCCAGCTGCCAGTTCAGATAAATTAGTGAAAATTTGTGAGGATGTAGTGAGTCATTGCCAGAAAGAGGCCAAAATTGTCACAGGATGTTAATCACGACTGTCATCTTAAATTCAGTCTGATTCTCACAACTCAGTTGCTAATGCATGTATTCGCACCAAATTTTGCAGTTCAGTTTCACTTCTGGCATGTGGTTATACTGTTGTATTTGACAGAAAGTATAATCCAAGATAGCGTTAGTCGCCATTTTGAAGAAGTCAATTAACGGACATAACTCTGTCAGTATTAAGTGCATTTGCACCAAATTTGACTCATGTACTGAGAATGACCTACTTTAAACAGCTGTACCACCACATTGTACTTAAAAGAACAAGATTCAACATGGTGGTGGCCACCCTCTTGAAATTTGGTTTATCGCTCATAACTTGGTTGCTATTGCATGTTAAAATGATGTAATGACATCAAGTTATGCCATATTCGGATGCTGGGTGCCAAAATTTGCGCTGCATACACTGCGCAGCTTGCATTGTCGCCAGCCGTGTCATTTACTGAGTTGTTTATATTTATGTGTGTACCGTAGATGTAAACTGGTGTTGGAGCTGTTGTAGCAGATAGATTCACAAGTGTCATTTAGAGCCAGTGCATTGTAGATAGTTTTTAGGCCACCCAGAATGGTAGTTCCAGTTGGTCTTTTGTTTTGCTGTTGATGTTTTAGTATTTGTTTTATTTTGCCACGAGATCTCCAAGCTTCCTTGCCCAGTTACTGTGACACTGGGCCACATGATTGAAAGTGTGTTCAGTTTAATAGTCCATGTCCCATAATTTAGGGCCTCCCCCAAAAAATATCTTGGGTCAGAACTTGCAGAATTTAGGACAATTTCAGGCATCTTCAGACTTGGATTGCTAGTGTCTCCCAAATGGATAGATATCCATTACAAGAAGAGTAATGTGCCAACAGCAATGCCTCTCACATACTGCAAAAATGTCCACATAACTTTAGTCTACTAACAACTAAGTTGCAGAGTTTGGACCCACCAAAGTCAACTTTTCTGGGGACAGTATTTCGGCCACAGGAATGTTGCGATGCCATGTATGAATAAAACATCACAGGTTGTTTACTGGTAGTCCATATGGAGATTACTGGGCAGTTTCACTAGTATTTAGAATTTTCAGTTAATGTGACTACTCGACCAAAGGGACACAGTAGTTGTTAAATTAGTCGTTCATTGGTTGTTATGCTGTCAGTGTCAGTGTCTGATAGTTTAATGTTTCAAGTGTATTTGTGTTGCAGCATAGATGCCACAAACAATGCACGTCTTGGTCGTTACATGAATGATGCGCCAATGCGACGCATGGAGTGTAATTGCCTGTCAAAGGCTTGCTACATTAATAAGAAACCTCATCTGCTAGTTTTTGCAGCAAGAGACATCCAGGAAGGTGAGGAACTGCGCTACGATTATGGCACAGGTAATTTGCCATGGCGAATCAAGAATCCTGACAGTGCCACTGTAGTGACCTCTGCTTCTGATCAAATTATGTCGGAGAATCCAAATAAGCAGCAGTCTGTTTCTGTCGAGAACCTGGTGGCGTCGACCAGTGGTGCAAAGTCAGCGTCGGAGAATCCAAATAAGCAGCAGTCGGTTTCTGTCGAGAACCCGGTGGCGTCGACCAGTGGTGCAAAGTCAACGTCGGAGAATCCGAAGAAGCAGCAGAATCCAAATAAGCAGCAGTCGGTTTCTGTCGAGAACCCGGTGGCGTCGACCAGTGGTGCAAAGTCAGCGTCGGAGAATCCAAATAAGCAGCAGTCGGTTTCTGTCGAGAACCCGGTGGCGTCGACCAGTGGTTCAAAGTCAGCGTCGGAGAATCTAAATAAGCAGCAGTCGGTTTCTGTCGAGAACCCGGTGGCGTCGACCAGTGGTGGAAAGTCAACGTCGGAGAATCCGAAGAAGCAGCAGAATCCAAATAAGCAGCAGTCGGTTTCTGTCGAGAACTCGGTGGCGTCGACCAGTGGTACAAAGTCAGCGTCGGAGAATCCAAATAAGCAGCAGTCGGTTTCTGTCGAGAACCCGGTGGCGTCGACCAGTGGTGCAAAGTCAACGTCGGAGAATCCGAAGAAGAAGCAGAATCCAAATAAGCAGCAGTCAGTTTCTGTCGAGAGCCAAGTGGCGTCGACTGCTGATGGTGCAGTAGTATTAAACTCAACATTTAACACAATAGAGGCTGGTTTGTATTATGTGCATCCTCAAACTGGAATCTTGCATCCATATGAAGAAATGGAGGATGCTGATGAATTTCCTCTTCGTGATGATGATGTTGAGTACTTCGGCCAAAGTGCACCTTTGGTTAGTTTTCAGTTTTAAATTTGTTTTATCAGCCACATTTCATTATTGCTTGCTATATGATTGTTTAATTGTAAGTTTTGCACGAATATTTCTTTATTACTTGCTTACATTTTTTGTATTAACTTTTTCAGATTATGGATAATTTGTGCAGTGTGATGCTTTACAAGCATGGCTATTGCTGTGCATTATTTTTGATCGGTCGCATTTCAATATCGAGCCAAAACTGCTATACCTATAGGACAGTTTTTTACTTGACTTTTTGTGGGACACTAACACTTCATGAAGTGTGTATCAAAATACTTAGGTCTAAGTTGGGTTGGTGAAATGTATCTGACATTGTATTATATTAGAAATTGTCTCAGATATTGTAATTTTTTTGCTGATAACCAAGTGAAAGTTGCTTGTTGTATCATTTTTCATCATACTTGATTTGTACTTCTGTATAAGAGTCTGTCAGCCACTAAAATGCTTAGATGTGTTTTGATTGCTATTTGCACTTGTATTTAAGAAAGCTGATAGATGGTTCAAAAGAAGTGTTTATAATACTGGTATATAATGATGATTTTATGTCTTTCTGTAGATTGATCCGAGCATGTCTATAAGTGCGGATTTTACTTCTGATTCCAACTCTGATAACGTTGATTATGTACCAGATTCTTTTGACTCTGGCTCAGATAGTGATTTTTCAGTCAACTGTGATATGTTGTCAGAGGTATGTACATGGCAACAAGGAACTAAAATACTATTTGTTGTCTTATTTAGTGTTTGTAGATTATGTTAACCTTTAGAAACTTACAAATTGAGTGAGTGAATGAGTGGGTGGGTAAGTCATAATGTAACAAAAATTTTGGCATGCATACTGGGCACTTGTAATTACTGAATATTTTGGCACAGAAAAACTGGATGATTTTCTTATGTTAGCATTTAAATATCACGTTGTTTGTTTGATAATGCTCATGCAATTGTGATGGCAGTGTAGGTTGCATATTTTTAGAGCTTTCAAATTAACGCGTTAATTAATGCATTAATGAATTAACGCGCATTAAGAAAATTACTGTGCGTTAAAAAATTAATGCACATACATAAATTTTTGTATTTCGCATAATTCTGTGAAGCAGAAGTTCCAATATACTATTAAAACTGCAGTTATTTGACAACTGATTCAATGAACACAATGACTGACTCATGCCTGCATATGACTCATTGCCTGCATAAAAATCTAATCTATTACTCTGCTTGATGTGCCTGTCATCTTAGTGATAGTTCTGCAACACAGTCACGAGTTTGTGGGTCGTCATTCCATTCACCCCCTTGATGTAGTCCATATACAATATCAGCAGTATGATGAATAGTAATGATGCATTATCAACGCATTAACGCATGTGTTACAAAAATTAACGCACTTCTTTAACGCATTAAAAAAATTCATGGTTTGAAAGCTCAATTTCAAAAATGTTTGTATATGGCATATTTTTTACATGTAAAGGCATTTCTGGTCCCTCGTGCGGAAACGTGAAGAGTCGCGTGTCTTCGCATTGTCATGTTGGTTTACATGTTGATAAATTCCACATTTTTTATGCATTTTTAATATCCAGATGAAGCACATATTTCTGTAATAAAAAAATCTTGTCAAAATGTAATAGGCAACATGCAGTTTTTATGCGCAACAGCAGGTACTGCTGTAGCGCATCTTAGCTATCGCAATTCTGTCTGTCCGTATGTCACACGGGTGGATCAGTCAAAAATGGTGCAAGCTAGGATTACCAAATCTTCACTGTCGGATGCTTAAAAGACTCTAGTTTCAGGATCCATAAAGCTTTTCCATAAATTCGAACGGGGTCACCCCAGCAGGGGCCCTAAATGAGAGGGGGAGGGAAAATGTGCGATTTTGAGCACCAATAAGTCGCTATATCTCAGAAACAGTGAGAGATAGGGCTAATGTTACTATTATTCACCAATATGAAGTCGTACATGCCCTTTCAATTGGCACCGAAAGCAGTGATTTTGGATGACCTTGAACGCCAAAATAAAGGGTTTTATTGAATTTTTTTCGTGATTTTGAGCTGCGACACGCATTTTAACAGCTAATAGTGCTAAAACCACTAGAGATAGACCACCATAACCTGCATAATGTTCAGCATTGTACGTAGATTTCAGCGGTCCAAGTCTTAACCCCTTAGGTTTAAGCAAGCCTGCCCATGTGGGCATCAAAGACGGTTACTCCCTAAAAGTCGCTGTTTTACTTTTTTCCGCTATCGGCTCGTCAGACCAATTACGACATCTAACGAAAATCAGTGAAGCGATAGCCTTCATGTCGAATGTTGATTTGCTAAAATTGGCATGCTTAGATTTGTTCGCAGTGGGCCTTCATATATGCATATATGTTCCCTTTGTGTTAGCTATTTATTGGCTGTCTTATTATAATATTTTTAGAGTCCATATTTGCAGTTACACAGTAGGAGACTATTATGTCATCTATATGTGTTCAGAGTCCACTGTTGATGGCGATGAACCCATGGCGATGACTAAAATATACATTTACGTTGGTAGTCTGCACTACAATGGTTTAATATTACTGTTGCTGATATTTTTAGCATGACTGTAAAATTATTTTTTTGGCTGAAGCCTTGTGAGGCTGTGCAGATATTGCCCAGTGTCACCAAGTTTAATTGTTGTTTGTTGAATATATAGAGGTTTCGGCCACCTAGTTTAACTACTGGACAGAAGCTGCTCGATCAAAACATTGAGTCATCTATTACTACTGCAAATGGCAGTGAACATGATTTACCAGATGTCATTCCTGTCAAAGAAGTTGGAATTGGCAAGTTGCATTACTTACTTACTTGCTAATTAGTCCTCTCGGAAGCGATGGCTTTCGGAACGGACTTGTGTTTTACTGCAATTGTTTTTTTTTTAATTTTTATTGAACCAAAGTATCTCCGAGCTGCGTCGCCCGATCAGTGCGAAATTTTGCACCATGGTTAGAAGTGCATTCGATTTTATGCAGGTAGAAAATTTTTGGGGGCTTCCCTGAAAAAAATTTAGGGGCTAAAACATGCGAAATTTGGTGCAATTTTGGACGACTTCAAACTTTGGCGGCCGATATCTCTGGAAAGGATAAAAAAGATGTTCAAAATCAGAGAAGTACATGATTGACCACGATTCCTCCTGCGTTAGGGTAAAAAGTTTGGTAAACTTTGATCGACTAAGTTCGGAGATCTAGAAGTGGAATCATACCCACCCAAATCAACTTTTTTGGAAGGCTATATTTTGGCTCCTAGGGAGTGCTGGGCCCCGAGATTTTTACATGCGCTACAGAATGGCAAGTCTTGCTAGCACAGTTCCCACATGGACAGGGGTCTCCCCAACAATTTTTTCAGAGGGGGGCCCAAAATTGGCTAAAAATTCATCAAATGTGCGGTTATAACTTTTTGGCTAGGGGAGTAACCCGGGGAAACTTTGCCAAATGACGTGCCACTAGGTGTGAGTGATAATGTGGGTACAGTTTTGTGGGGCACCGCCCACTTATAATTTGGGATGGTGAAAAACATGCAAAAATCGGAACGATTTTGGATAACTTTTAACTTTGACTGCAAATACCTCTGGAGTATAGCGAGATATCAAAGATCGGAATAGCAATTGATTAACTACAGCCTCTTCTGCATTGGGCAAAAAAATTGGTGAACTTTGGTCTGCTAATGACCAAGTTAAAGGCTTGCATGTTGACCAAAGTCGACAATGCACGTTCTGCGTACTGGGGGTATGCTAATACATTTAAGTTCGGGACACGTGACTTTGCTACAAGGAGAATGTCAAGCCCCAAAATTCCCCCTCCCCAGTCGGACTAAGGGCGCTGGGCGGACTCACGTTGGGCCTTGCCCCAATTTCTAGTTCGTTTATTGTTTTCTTTGTCATTGGAAAAATCAGCCTTGATGCATAAACCTTAAGTTAGATGTCTGAAGTATGATGAAGTATGCACCGAAATGGCTGAGTTAGACCTGGATAACCTGCAAAGAGGAATTGCTAAGGCCTTCGTGCGTTTCATGATCTTTGCTCAAATTACTTGTATAGCTTGGTCTACTAATTTTCATGGGACAGTGTACTGGTTATGACATGCTCAAGAGTCCACGTGCTATTACACATAGGAGTCCACTAAGTTATAAACACATTTTCCATCTACAGAATGTATTAAATATTTGAAAAATTATGGCAAGAGTCCAGTTTGATTTACACAGTCGGAGTCCTATATGTCATACACACTGGCGATAGGCCATAGCCCAGGTAATTTATGGACTATAGGCTATCACCAGTATGTACGACATATCGGACTCCCATTGTGAAAGTCCAACTAGACTCTCACCATAATGTAATATACTTTTTTATACTATGCCAAAATTGTCAATGTTTCTGTTATGAAGGATGGTGTATGACTTTTTATTTTGTTCCACTGATGAGCAATAACTAGACCCGTTACCCATGTTTTGAGTCTGGTTTTATCAAAAGCTTTTGTGTGCAATTATTTATTTTTGTATATTTGACTCGCATTCTTTGTGAATTATTGGGTATTGCTTATTTCTTGTGATTGCCTTGAACCTTAAGACAAATAATATAATACACTGAGTCCCATAAAATGTAATACACAAAGCAATATCGATAACTTTGTCATTTGTCAACGAATTTTCACCCATTTTTACTGCAGACAAATTGCAACAAAAGTGTGGTTAAATATCTCATTACAAGAAAACCGTATTGCTACACAACTGTGCGAAATTATATGTTTCAAAATAGCACCAGTGGAAGCACAGCAATGGCAGATAAAACGAACATAAAATAAGGCAAATGCGGTCATGGCAGACGAGCTAATAGTAAAGCTCGCTACACACGACCCGCTTCAAGCTTGGTGTCGTGGCACACGCCTCGCTTTTATGCGGGGCATGTGTCGCGAACTTTACTTTTAGATCGCATTTGCCTTATTTCATGAAAGTCCATGAAAACAGCAAAAGTAATCGAAAATCAGGAATTTTTTGTAACAGACATTTTCATTCCATATAAACAACTTGAAATGTGGCCATAAGATGCTTTTTTTCCGAGCCCAAAAAATATGTTGTGTCAATAGGTCATGATTTTCATTTGTTCGGTCATGGAAAAGTCTTGGAAAAGTCATGGAAAGTCTTTTGAATAAGTGTGGTCAGCCTGTAATATGCTGTTTACTTTAATTGCACTGAAAAATTTGGAGGATAACATCTGGCACAGCAGGATTAGTACGCTGGAGCAAAAACGATTTCTTTTCGCACCAAAATGACATTTAGTCATTTGCAAATGACGACAGTCCGAGCATTATTTAAAACCGGATTACACCAGTGTGATATTCGTCAATCACAGAGCTATAATCGATGAAACTTGCCTTAATATTTTATCACAGTTGCTGCCTGCCAAACACAGAGTCTATGGTAGCCCGTCACAGTAAAACATGCTAGTTTAGAGCATCCACATTTCACAAGGTAATGTAGCAACGCACTTTGGGTAAATCTTTAATGACAGTTTTGTTGCAAATTGTCTGCAGTAGCTTGGTGTACTACTTTTTAGGGACACAGTGTACTATTTACAACATACTCTGAGTGCACGTGCTATTACACATAAAAGTCCACTAAATTATAAACACATTTTCCATCTACAGAATGTATTAAATATTTGAAAAAAATAATGGTAAGAGTCCAGTTTGATTTACACAGTGGGAGTCCTATATGTCATACACAATCAAGATTGTAATCCATAATTTATGGGCTATGGGCTATCGTTAGTGTGTACGACATATCCGACTCCCACTGTGTAAATCAAACTGGACTCTCACCATAATATAATATACAGTGTGTCCCAAAAAGTAGTACACACAGCAACATCAATAACTTTGTCAACTTTCAATGGATTTTCAATTTTTTTTCACTGATGCATTCTGCACACAATTTGATTTATTCATTTCATACGTTTGGCAGCAGGTGCTGGATATATTAACAATACTAGGCTACATAAAAGTTCACGCTAAAACAGTTTGTGACAAAAATATCATTAAATTTCTCACCACACCCAAAACGTGTCAGTAAAACTTTGTAAAACAGGTATACTGAAAAAAACATGTTTTGCATATGTTGAATGAGTTTTACTGAGTGAAGTCGAACCAACAATCCCTTGGTCATGAATTCAATGCCCTGAGCCACCAAGCCACTTTAAATGAAATGTAAATTGTGTGTGTGCAGAGTTCAGCACTGCAAGCAGGAATTTAGCATCTGGGGCAGTCGTACATGATAAACGTCATGCATGCTACTACTGTGACATGCTTGTCACAAATATTGGCAGACACTATCAAGAGATACATTCTGATGAAAAAGAAGTTACGCAGTTGTGCCAAGCTACTAACAAGAAGGAAAAGCAGATTCAGTTGTCAAAACTACGTCTGTTAGGAGACTACCATCATAATGTCAAAGTTATTCAAATGAAAAGAGGCCTAATGATTTTGGTCCGTCGTCCTTCTCATGGTTATACCCCTGATGTGGGGGATTATTTGCCATGCACACATTGTTTAGGCTTTCTGCATCGAAAGGATCTCTGGCGACATGTCAAGCACTGCCCATGTCGTGTTGAAGCTCTCGAAGCACATTCATTTCGCAGATATCAAGTGGAAAGCCGTCTTCTTGTTGCACCGATTGTAAGTGGCTGTTCTTCTGCCAGTCCAGCTTTACAGAGTGTTTTGGCTATCATGAAGAAAGATGAAATAGGATTAGTCGCAAGGAATGACTGTCTCATTTTGTCTTACGGGAATGTGTGTGCTGAGAAGATGGCGAGACATGAAGCCACATATGTTTCTCAAAAAATGCGGCAACTTGCTAGATTGGTCATGAAACTGAGGGAACTAAAAGGTCGTGCAGATGCACAGCTGTCAGATTTCCTGTCTCCCGCTTTATTTGATGATGTTGTGTCAGCAGTGAAATTAGTATGCGAGTTTGTCCCTTCAGATGAGCAGCAGTTGGCACGTTTAAGCACACCATCATTGGCACTGAAACTTGGCCATGCACTACAGAAGTGTGCAGCCATGCTGCGAAACACGGCACTAAAAGCAAAAGACAGTGACCTGGCATCATCCGCAGCAAACTACCTGCTGATACATGCGTCTGAATGGCCACAAAAAGTGTCTGCATTTGCATTGCGAACCATCAGTTTGGATCGACAGAATAACCCGGAAGTCCTGCCATTAACGGGTGACATCATCAAGTTGAGTAAATATCTTGATGTTGAATTGCCGAAGAGAACGGCAGCTTATGAAGGAGAATGCACTGCAGTGAATTACGAAGAACTGGTTCATGTCACTCTGGCTAAGCTCATCACGTTCAATAAACGACGGTCAGGTGAGACAGAGCGCATAGAGGTTCAACAGTATGCTCGTTTGCCGCATGTTATTGGATTAGCCAATGAGGAATTTTCTGCCACTCTTAAGCCTTCTGAGAGAAAACTTTGTGAGAGGCTACACGTGTTAAGCATAACTGGCAAGCGAGGCAGAACAGTACCACTTCTATTAACAGCCAACCTAAAGAAGGCTATGGATGTAATTGCAAACGCTGAAATGAGAGCAGCTGTAGGGGTGTCTCCATCGAATGTATACGTGTTCGCTCGTGCATGTATATCTTCACTCCATTCATTCCGAGGAAGTGACTGTTTGAAGAAATGTGCTGTTGCAGCAGAGTGTGAGCAACCCGAAACTGTCACAAGCAAATATATGCGAAAGTACATCAGTACTGTTTCGCAAGTTATGGCGCTGACTCCGAATGAGCTTGAGTGGCTTACTGGTCATCTTGGACACAACACAGATGTGCACAAACTGTTTTACAGAATGCACATCTCCACGATAGAATTGGCAAAAGTGAGCAAGTTGCTCATTGCAGTGGATGAAGGTAAAGCACACGAATTTGCGGGAAAGTCTATGGAGGATATAGACATAGATGATAATCTGCCCATGCAGAAATCCGATGATTTGAAACCTTCTTCTGAAGTTATTTCACACACAGATGTTGAGCCATCTGACAGCAGCTCTGGTGAAGAGGACCATCAAGTCGATCAAGTAAGAGGACGGAAACGCATGATCAGTGACAGTGACAGTGATGTTGAGGGAATACCACGCAAAAAGACCCGTAAAAGTGTCAAAAAGATCCCTTGGTCAGCTGATGAAAAAGAGGCTGTACTGAAAGCATTGAGCATGCACCTGAAAAAAGGTACAGTACCTGGCAAAAAAGAATGCGAGGAAGTAAAAACTAATAGTGGAGGTCTGTTGGCAAATCGAACATGGTTCCAGATAAAATACTGCGTGAAGAATGCAATAACTGCCAGCAGAAGAATGGCAAATAGGCCAAAATAACTGTCTAAGCAAGTCATTGCTGCTGTCAAACTGTGCGGTAATTAGTGTTTTTACATTAGTTTGAGTACTGACATTACGTTATGCATAGTGTTCGTGTGATTTAGATTTTTTTGGTTATTTTTGGTTAAATGTTTTGAACGTGAGTAAGCCAAAGCTTACAGTAGAGCTGTTTTTGTCAAACAGAATGTGAAACCAAATCAGATACTGGCCTGCTGGCCAGTCTCTTGCTTGCTGAATATTGCAGTCTCGGAAAGTTAATGCTGTTGAACTATCCATCTTTTTGCATTAATGTTGAGTAAAAGAGAGAAAAGATCATGATGTTCAGAGAATGTGCTGCAGTGAATTATAAAAAACTGGTTCATGTCTTTTGTTAATTGATTCTTGACAGATGCTTTGAGGAATGACATTGTTATGTAACATGTGTAGCGTTCTTGCAACGTAGATGTGTTTTTTTTGTCATTTTAATTAAGTGGTTTTGAATGTGACCATTGACAGCAGTGTCAATAATGTTCTGCTCCAGACCAATCAAAAATTCAACCGTCTTTTCTCGAAATCATCAACATTCCTGTACGTCATCTGGTAAACATGCTGCTGCATAACAGTCAAAACTTGTAATCGAATGGCGGTTTGGGGCCACCGATCTGGATAGATGAAATTTATTGACGTTTTTTTATTTTTGTCAACACATATTTTGCTTGGTCTGCTTTCCTCAAGTAGTGCGGAAGCATATGTTAAATGAGTAGCCAGCTGTATCACAAATAATTGTTCTAAAGTTATAAAAAAAATTGATAATCTATCTTCAAGTTACGATTGATAATGTTGGGGATGTTTTGGATTGTGTAGAACTCTTTGTCACTTTTTGATTGGTTTTTGACAATCAGCTTGTGTAATGCCACTGCTTTACGTTTGTAACGTTCATGTGATGTAGATGTGTTCTTGTTATTTTAGTTAAATGGTTTTGAAATTTACAAAGAATTTTGTGAATTTGATCAACACTTTTGAGTGACTATTTGGTGTTGACTAGACTAATGGTGGATTGTTCCATGCACACTGCACAGGTTAGAGTTAACCACGAGGTTAACTCGGGGAATTACCCGGTTAACTTGTGGCACGTTGTTTCTTGCTAAAATTCGTGAGTTAACTGCTAATTTGTCCTCAAAAGTGTGTGCGAGGTTAACCCTAGTGCTAATGTTAACCTTTGGTTAGCAAACCTGTGAGTTAACCTAGGCATGGAACAATCGACCTTAAGGGAATGACAGCCTTTTAGGAGAATGCACAGAAGTGAAATATAAAGAACTTTTTCATGTCACTTGCTAATTATTTTTTTCTATAAAACTGTTTGAGTAATGACATTGCATTGCATTTTATGTTCACATGGATGTTTTTTTGGTTATTTTAGTTAAGTGGTTATGAATGTGAGCAAGTCAAAGATAATAGTGGGGCTTTTTGTGAAACAGAATAAGGTACCATATCAAATACTGTTTGAGTAATGCAGTAACTGTAAGCAGGTGACTAGCTCTTAGCCCTAGATCGTATCGAAAAGTTGATGTTTTGGAACTGCATCTGTTTGCATTAATGTTTTACTAGTAACATATACACTGTATCCACAAAAAGTGAGCTCCCTAAACATTTTGCAATAACAAGCGAAAACCTGCATTGATTTAGATATAATTTTACACACGTAAAATGACATTCATTCTCAACACTATACTGCAATTTTACAGAAATCTGCCTCATTTTTGCGGACATATCAAATTTTAAATAACACTGTCGAACGGCAAGAGCTTTAAAATAAAGCTAATGTCAGTCAAAACAGATGTTTCGCAGAATCAAGACATCAGTTTTTATTATCAGAAATTTAGATATTAGTATTTTAGCACAACATTTTTAAACTCTTGAGTATTTTGATTAAATCGACCTTCTCTTGACACTGTTTTCTCTGTTTATCATCAAGAAATGACGTTAAAGACATCAGCTGATAAAAGAAGTAAGTCTTGTTAAAAATGCAGATCTGTGAAATCATTTTTACAAAAAAAGAAAAATCTTTTAAAGAAATGAGAGATTCCTATAAAATTTTGCGTTGATGACTCAAACTGATGTTACATTGTACGTGCAAAATTTTCTTAAATCGGTGCAGGTGGCTGACAAGCCTAGATCTATTCCAGGGTTGATAAAAATCGCGATTTTTTGAATAAAAATTCTGGTAGCAATGCACTTTGGGCAAATCTTTAATGACAGTTTTGTTGCAAATTGTCTGCAGAATGTGACAGCAAAAATAAATTATGAAAATTTGTTTAAAATAGACTAGGGACAGTGTACTGTTTACGACATGCTCAGAGTCCACGTGCTATTACGCATAGGGAGTCCATTAAATTATAAACACATTTTCCATCTACAGAATGTATTAAATATTTGAAAAATTATGGCAAGAGTCTAGTTTGATTTACACAGTGGGAGTTCTATATGTCATACACACTGGCGATAGGCCGTAGCCCATAATTTACTATTCGCCAGTGTGTACGACATATCGGACTCCCACTGTGTAAGTCCAACTGGACTCTCACCATAATGTAATATATACTTTTGGATACTGCGCCAAAATTGTCAATATTTCTGTTATGATAATCTTTATTCACCAACACAATGTGGTAGGTAACGAAACAAAAATACATAAAACAGTTACTAGGCTATGGCACCTCACAGACACACATGACCTTAACTATACAGAGTATTGTAGCAGGTTAACGTACAGCGTTGAAGTTCAAGTTTGTTTACAAATTTCTGAAATCTAAAGGGGATTATTTCACAAAAGCTTTTGATAAAACAAGACGCAAAACGTCGGGTAACGGGTCTAGTTATTGCTCATCAGTGGAACAAAAAAAGTCTTACGCTATCCTTCATAACAGTTAATGCATGCCAGTATTGTTATAAACTTTAGAAATTTGACCTCTGAACAAGGCGGACATACGTTCTTTTGATTTTACCGTCACGTGCTGTTTGATGAAGTTATTCCGCACGTGCAATACAGATATAATAGGAGATTGCTGCATTGATTTCAAATTGAAGCTGCCAAGTGAAATAATCCCCTGTAGATTTCAGAAATTTGTAAACAAACTTGAACTTCAACATACAGCGTTAAAGTTAACTTAACTCACAACTGCTGCAGTGAAAAAAATGTTTACTTTTGCCAGCAAATAAAATTTTAGCGCAAAACGGATCAAAGAAGACACAAATTCTTATTTGTGGACAAAACACTGACACTAAAGAGATAAAGACGGAAAATTCCCAACAGTTAACCAAAAATGAAGGCATAAGCTTTGTCTGCACTCAGTACACCGTATCTCAAGAACATGGACCGCAGTCCATGTTCTTGAGAAGCATTACATTATCGATTATAACTTGAAGACGGATTACCACGTTTTAATAATTTTTGTTAATAATATTCCTGTTACAAGTGGTCATCAAGTGGCCGTTTAAGTCCTCACGTCAATGTGCTTAGCCGTTTACATTACCTTAATTAACCGTTGAAATGAACCAAAAACGCCAAAAACATCTGATAGTATTGATTGTAGATTGGGGAAACACTATCTCATATTGTATGAATATTTTAGACACAGGCCAATAAATGGCCGTTAAGGTTTTAGCCTCATCGAACGTCTGTTCCTGCATTTGTGGCTTAAGTAAAGAACTGCAAGGACTGCAACACCATTACTTCATCTTGCTGTAACTTACAGAAAACTGTGATATTGTGATGGAAATGTTCTCCTGGGTGGTCCTGGTGTGTACGGTGTTCATTGGGCGCTAAAGCAAAAAAACCTAAAAAAAACCCAAAACCTAAAAAAAAGTTGCAAAAATCCTAGGTTTTTTTCTAGTCGTGAGTCTATCAGACGCTGATCAAGAATGTCGATAAAATCAGGAAGCGATTGGTTGAGTCTACAGCAGAACAATTATTTTAATATAATGATTACAGTGCATTGAATAAAAGTGTAATATTTCGTTTCTCTGGTTTTCCCAGGTACAGCATAAATAGACGTTCGGTGAGATGGGAACTTAAGTGGTTATTTGATGGCTTGTTGAGTCTGAAATACCAAATATTGTTAAAATGTGATAATACATCTTCAAGTTACAATCGGTAATGTCGGGGTCCCTAAAAGTAACAATTTATTCCAGCCGTCTAATGAATAAAATATTCCATGCACCCTGAACGAGTCCCGCTTCTTGCTGTGCAGTGCACTGTAGGTTGCTTCTTGACGGTCACATTGACTATGCAGTTCGTACATACTTATCGTAGGGCCTACTACAGTCTACATCCTAAAGGGATGTGCATGAGATCTTTTGAACCGAGACGAGACCCGAGACGAATATCTCTGAGACCGAGACGAGACGTTGTAGGTCCCAAGACGTTCGCGGAGACATTATGGTGAAAACCATCAAAAATGACGATATTTTATATGCGCGTTTTTTGGCCTAATTTTCTGCAACTCTGTTGACATTAAAATAAAATGACATGCAAATTCCACAAATGGCATTTTAGGCGTTAAAAATTATCTCTGATAAATAACCAGCCTGCACCACAAGGGCTTGCACTTGCAGTCCTGCAGACGTGCAGGTGACATTAGCTATGCAAATTTGTTGCAAATTGCAAGCAACTAAAACCAATAAACCGCAATCGATTATAGCCTTTACACCTTACATCTTCTGCATTTGACTGACACAGATAATTTTATCTTTATCGCGAGTTTTCGCGACTGCGTTACATTTTCATCATGTAGTTCATTTCGTGACGAACAGATTGAAATCGCATAATTTTGCTTCTTGTAATAAATAAGACAGAATAAGTAAACAAAAGAGCTGAAAGGCGCTGTGTGAACGAATATATTAGTGCCACGAACCAGGACTAAGATATAATGTCATACTGGTTAGTATCAGTTAGTAGTTGAATAGTAGGGGAGCTGCTTATGTACTTTGGCCCCGATATCTGTTATTTGACCTTGTACTGTCACCCCCTGGTCCACATAGTGCACTCGTCCACAGTCACCTGACCTACAGTCTGGTATGCGACAGCCCTTGACCTGAATACTTGTCGTGACTCATCTGCATTAGGCCTAGCCCATGGTACAGTCACCACCCACCTGTCTAGTAAAATTCCGCTCGGTCCGACTCAGTTCAGGTAGCTGACGCATCGTTTCGGAATGCGCGACTTGTTTACCTGACGTGTCTGTAGTCCACAGTACAGTTACCGCCCGCCGGTACGACTTAGTTCAGGTAGCCGACGCATCGCTCTGCATACCTGTCATGACTCGTCTCCATTAGGCCTAATCCACAGTACAGTCACCACCCACACGTATAGGAAAATTCCGCACAGTCCGACTTAGATCACGTAGCTGACGCGTCGCTCCGTTTACCTGACACGCCTCATCTGCATTAGGCCTAGACCATAGTACAGTTACCGCCCACCTGTCTGGACTCTGGATTGTGCCAGTCTACTTAGTTCAGTTAGCTGACTCATCCTTTTGGAATTCGTGACCTGTACTTTGGTCCGCAACTATTAGCCTGTTATGCTTACGTCAGCATCACCATATCGGTCAATTTCTTATTACCCTCCAACACCGACAATTTACCGGCAAAAATCCACATCGCCCGGCCGCCGCCCGAGCGGACGTCGTCGTCGTCGCTGCAACAGACACCGGCAAAAATCCGTATCGCCCGGTCGCTGCTCTAGCGGCTGTGCAATGGCAACAAGCGACACTGCCGCAGTCACAGTCGTCATTGTCTCAGTAGACGTCGTCGTAGTCGTCACCGTTGTTGCGCTCGAAGTCGACATTTTATCGCCACAGACGCAGTCGCTGTCACAGTCCTACAGGGTCGTCGTTGTTTGTCAGTCTGTCTGTGTGTAACGTATGTACTGTGGCCAAAAGATACGTCGTAGGGGTCGGTGACGGTGCCGTGGGACATGACTTTGGTAAAACAAAGTCGATATCTACAACGGTTTGCCCGCAGTTTTTAATGCGAGTAAATTAGTGGCAATGGTGTACGTTTACGTTAGGCCTACATCGACTTGTCAAGGCTCCTGCGCTCGTTATAACGACAACGTTGTCAATGCTATAGTCGTTTTTTATCGTCTTTAACGTGCTGTACTTCCAATTTGCCTGCGACAGACATCAACAGAACGCAAGTCTATTATTTCAGTGGCCGTTAGGGCGCCGGCCGGGCGATGTGGATTTTTGCCGGTAAATTGTCGGTGTTGGAGGGTAATAAGAAATTGACCGATATGGTGATGCTGACGTAAGCATAACAGGCTAATAGTTGCGGACCAAAGTACAGGTCACGAATTCCAAAAGGATGAGTCAGCTAACTGAACTAAG
>Ga0209367_1001822_pt1 | contig 27162 bp, 20 predicted proteins | sample WorMetLIZISLAND2_FD_187412 | JGI IMG/M metagenome (GOLD analysis project Ga0209367, IMG submission 187412) | Marine gutless worms symbiont microbial communities from Max Planck institute for Marine Microbiology, Germany - Olavius geniculatus... ... | reverse complement strand
CTGTATCTCATTAACGGTGCGAGATAAGGCCTAGGTTACTATTAATCACCAATAGGAAATCGTATACTGGCTTTCGTTTGGCGCCGAATTCAATGACCTTGGATGACCTTGAACGCAAAAATAGGGGTTTTTTAATGGAATTTTCGGCCACTTTCGCCTGTGAGAGTCTATATCATTCACAAGGAGGCGCCGCCTTCGCCAACGCCACACGCGCCTATGGCCGATGTGTATTATGGTCTCGATGGGCCGAGTCCAAGTGATATGCGATTTTCAAAACTATAACTACTGAACTGGAAATGCTATAGGCTTTCGCGCGTCTCGTGAGCTTTGTTCAAATTTCTTGTATGCACCTGATGTCAGCTTAGTTTGCTGTACACACGCCCGGTATTGCTATGGCAAAGGCGTCCGTCTGTCTGTTCGTCCGTCTGTCCGTCACGCGCTGGTATTTTATCAAAACGATGCAAGCTATAGCATGATCACGAAATCTTCGCTGTGGGCTTCAGGAAGGACTCTTTTTCAGAATCTGTAAAACTTTTTAGCTTCCACAAATCCGACAGTGGTCGCCTGAGGGCGTTATATGAGAAGGTGTATAAAAAAATGGTGATTTTTGACCGGTAATTCGTTGTATCTCAGAAAGAGTACAAGATAGGGGCCAAGATTACAACACGCAACTGTCAGTTAGTGATCACTAATAGGCAGTTGCGTGTTGGTGTACCGTGACGGTTGCATTTTGACAAATACTCGTATAGGCCTATTCTTATCTTATCTATAGATGTGGTTCTGTTCATACCTGTCTGATCACTTTCAGTACGTCAGAGTCAGATCCGACCTATCGCCGGCGACATTGATGAGATACGATGTACCACAGGGATCCGTTCTAGGCCCAATATTATTCCTGCTGTACACAGCCGATCTTATCACAGTCCTATGGTCTTTCTGTGCAACTGTATGCTGATGACATTCAGATATACGGTTTCAGTTCACCGTCGTCAGTCGATCAGCTGCAGATGCGAATGCGTTGGCAACGGCGTCAACACAGGCCGCTGTGTTGACGCCGTTGCCAACTGGATGTCATCAAATCGACTGCAGCTTAATGCCATCAAGACAGAGTTTCTATGGCGCACATCAGCTCGGCGGCAGAATCAACTTCCTACTTCACCATTCCGAGTGCACAGCGATCACGTGACGCCATCTACATCTGTTTGAGACTTGGGAATATATCTAGACTCTGACGTCAGCGTGCGTTCCCAAGTCTCACAAACTGTCTCGGCGTGCTTCGGCGTTCTGAGGCAGTTTCGCAGCATTCGTCGTTTGTTGTCTCACTCGGTCTTCCAGTCTCTCGTTGCTGCGCTGGTGCTGACGAAGCTTGACTTCGGAAATGATACACTGGCCGGTATACCGTCATTCCAGCTAGATCGTCTCCAGGCGGTCATGAATGCTGCGGCTCGACTCGTGTTCCAGTCCAGTCGATACGACCACATCACACCGCTGCTTCAGCGTGTTCACTGGCTGCGTGCGCCAAAGCGAATGACACACAAACTGGCTGTACTAGTCTACCAGTGTCTCCGTGGACTTGCGCCGGCCTACCTGGCTGACGCTTTACAGCCTGTCACCGGACTACCTGGTCGACAACGCCTGCGCTCGTCGTCGATTTCGCGGCACTGGCTGTACCACTGACACGGCTCTCTACGATCGGCGACTGAACGTTCCCTGTTGCTACAGCAAAAATCTGGTACAATCTGTCGTCAGAAGTGACGTCTTTGGACTACCTGCAAATATTTAAAACTAAACTAAAAACTCATTTGTTTTCTTCATCTTTTTTCCAGTTGACTGCAAAGTAACTGCAGTGCCATTGGCATTTTTCACTTTAAATTTATTATATTGTAGTGTATCTTATAGTTATTTTCAGTCTTATTTTTACGTGTTATCTATTTAATCTGTTTCATAGGCGATCCTAACTTCATAAAGCAGCTGGTGCAGTTTGACAAGGACAACATATCGGATCGTGTTCTCAAGAAGATCGGGACTTACGTCGTCCAGTCGGACTTTCAGCCGGACATCGTGGGACGCGTCTCGCTGGCTGCCAAGTCTCTCTGCATGTGGGTGCGCGCCATGGAACTCTATGGTCGGATCTACCGAGTCGTAGAGCCGAAGAGACAGCGGCTCTATGCTGCCGAGGCGACTCTGAATGAGAAGCAAGCTCAGCTGCAAGAGGCTATGGACAAGCTGGCTGAGGTCTGGTTTGATGAAAATGTTTTCAGTTGTCACTTGAAGACCTGCGAAGATGTATTGCGAATTGTTTTAGAAGGCTTTGGCGATTGCTAGGTTCAGTAAATTGGGACAGATTACTGAGATTAAGTTGGCTTAGCGGGCTTTTAAGCGCACACATAGGCCTATAAATGTTTTCTTATTTGCGTACTTTTTCTCCAATCTTTTGATCTACCTATTCATTGATCTATCAGTCAATCGGTCAATCAGTTGAGTTGCCTTAATATCACAGCTAAGTGCAAGGATAATAAAATGTCTCTTGTGTTCAATTTAAAAATGCTGCATTGATTGCGTGGTTGATTGATTGATTGAATGGATTGTCATGTATTGTTTGGAGTGGGATAACGAAGCAAGATATAATTATTGAAATGCATCTGTCATGCAACATCGAAAATTACGAAAACTACTTTAACAAACTAACACTCAGTATAAACCTGTATGATATGTCACACTGGCTGGTGTGTTGGTGCATAGGTAGAGGCAAAGATGGCGGATCTGAAGCGTCAGTACGACGAGAAACTGCAGCAGAAGGAGGAACTTCGCAAGAAGTCGGATTTCATGGAGATGATGTTGGACAGAGCTTCACAACTGGTGTCTGGGCTGATTGGCGAGAAGGAGCGCTGGGAAAACACCGTTACGGTGCGTCTCAGTCTGATACGTAAAGGCGAATACAGAGCGACGTAACGGAACTGAACTGAACTAAACTAAACTGACACGGTTTAGTTTTGTTGACATAGTGACCAATGGGCAAGCAGGGCGAGTCTGCTGGTCATTGGTTGGCGCAAATGCGCGCGAGTCACTTAGTTACCGACGCCGTTAGACGGTGCCTACTGTCATGCATTACTGCTTGCCCATTGGTCAGGTCGTCAAGCACTAAACCATGTCAGTTCAGTTCAGTACGTCGCTCTGAACGCACCTTAAAGTTCTTCTCGAGCCACAAGGTCTATAAGGCGGCGCTGATCTTCATTTCTTTAGCCTTCAGCCAGACACTAGTTTACACTGCACGACCGTGTATACGTACGTGGATAGTGCGTCGCGCGGTGTGCCTGTTCACGTCCCATTTTCACTGGTAGGCCTAAGGTTAAAAAATACTGTAGAGGTGGGGGGGTAGAAAGTTGCAGTTTTCTGACAGACATCAGATTTCTGCTAAATGTTGTATTTATTAAAAAATGTTTCGTTAAAAAGAAATTTTTCCGACAAGCTAAAAGTTGAGAGGCAATTGGTCACAACGCCAGTGGAATTATGAAACTTTGAGGCACTTTGTATAGACTTCCCGCCCGGTGTGTGTGATTGTGATAGGACCTGGAAGAGAGGTTGGGTTACCTGGTCGGCGACGTTCTGATCTCGTCGGCGTTTCTGTCCTACATGGGTCCGTTTCTCTCAAACTACCGTCAGAAGCTGGTCTACGACATCTGGATCGGTCAGCTCAAGAAGTTCGTGATCCCGGTCAGTGCGGAGTTTGAGTTCTGCGAGTTTATGGTGAACCCGACTCGGGTCCGTGACTGGAACATCCAGGGACTACCGAGTGACGGTTTCTCGACTGAGAACGGAGTGATAGTGACGCGAGGTCGACGCTGGCCTCTGATGGTGGATCCGCAATGTCAGGCGCTCAAGTGGGTCAAGAACATGGAAGGTCCTCAGGTATTTGTTAGTCTTTTCTGTCAGCTGCGTGATATCTCATCTGATAATTAGGTGAATGGGATAATTTGAAACAGTTAGTCTCAATGCACTGTGTTTTAACACCTGAACAAAAATGTTTTCAGTAGGCTCCTAGCTGTTTACACCATTCATAGTTGACGTGCGGTTTGGTAGTGTAGTGAAGCATGTCAGACTAGTGACCGCGAGGTTGCTGGTTCGACTCCTGCTCGATGCACTGCCAGCAGCCAGGTAACGCCCCTGGGCAAGTTGTTTATACACATGTGTCTCTGACACTAAGCACTATAATTTGGTACCAGCTTAATCGCCGGGAAGGTTGCTGCAGCATGTGGGCGGTCTGGCCCTTTTCCCATATTATCTGAGTTGTGTTTGCACTCAATGCTGGCTCGGGGCCTTGGAAACCTATTGCATAGTGAACAATTTTACAACGTTTACGCCACTAGACCCGATCTCCCATAGCCCGTAAGTTAATACTCATTTCCCATTCTGCTGAGATTAGGAGGCTAGATTGAACGTGTTACTGGCGGTTGTGTTCAGGGGTTGAAGGTGATCGACCTTCAGATGTCTGATTACATGAAGCATCTCGAACAAGCTGTACAGTTCGGCCTGCCCGTGCTGCTACAGAACGTCATGGAAAAACTGGACGCTTCACTCGACCCGATACTCAACAAATCTGTCATTCATGTCGGTCAGTAATAGTGATTGCAATCCCGGAATTGAATTTTCAATTCCGGGATCTGGGATTGAGAAATTTGTAATCCCGGGATCCTATTTCGGGATTAGGCTCACAGATTGGTTGTCATTTTAATATTCTTAATTGACCCCTATATCCGAACTGCAGGGAGTGATAATGACTGTCAGAATACGAATGACAGTGCACAGCAAAGAGTGGGACTCTAGCGCGCATAAATATTTTATTCATCAGACGACTAAAATTCTTATTTCTATCATTTAACATGCGAAAAAAATACGATTTCAACTAATTTTGTAATCCCGTAATCCCGGGATTGGGAAAACGGCCGGGATCCCAGGGGCCAAATTTTCAAAACTTTTTAGGAAGATCTTTGGAAAACTTCTTTTCCTAAGAAAGTATGCGGATTTTCGAAACTTCTTTGGAAACTTCTTAGGAAGAATTTAGGCAAATATATAGGAAAGCACTAACCTTGTCCTACACGGAGAAAGCTATGCAATAAAACGAAATTTGCAAAAAAGTACACAATGTTGACAATTAGTTTAGACGTCATATGTGACGTCATAGGTTATTGTCGTAACACTGCAGTAAAATCAACAGTGAGTAAATAAAGGAAGTTGACGTTTCGTCAACTTAAAAAACGAAGCGGTGTGTAAAATGTGTTTCCCGTGGACATGCTAAGATAAGAAGTTTTCCAAAGAAGTTTTCTTAAGAAGTCACATGGTCGGTATAAGTGCATCTGATTGGTTGAACTAGTTTAGGAAGATAAGAAAAGAAGAAGTTCTTTGGAAACGCAAAGAAAGCCGTCGAAAATTCGGATAAGAAAACTTCTTTGGAATTCCTAAATCATGTGACATAGGAAGACCTTTGGAAAATGTCTTAAAGAAAGTTTCGAAAATTTGGCCCCAGGATCCCGAGATTCGGGATCCCGGGATTGCAATCGCTAATCAGTAACAGCACTAGCATCATCGTCAATCTATTATTATTTGGCCATCCAAATAGACCACATTATAGGTCATGCCTGTCCGACCATTTGTTTTTTCTCGCACCAGCTTCTAACTCGAAAATGAAAAAAAGATTTTAATTACATTGTTCCCATTTGTTTGGAGCAGGGAATGATTAGATTTTTTATGGCGATCTGGTGTCTTGTGCATTTTGGATCTCATTATCCAGGATTGTTTACCATATGAGCTGTCGACTTAGACCAGTTGTGTTTCCAGCTGGCAGCACCGTTCTCAGCAGAGGTTTGAAATCTCTGGTCGCTTCTGGTTTTTATTGTCATTTTTATTGCTTTTGTACGTCATATTTTGACATCTGCTTTTTACAGTTGCAATTTGTCAGTCATTGTTTCAGAAACGTTTGATCTGATTTCATTTGTGATGTTATTTTCGTTCAATGTTATTTTCGTTCAGCTGGTGTGCCGATCATGCGACTTGGTGACAAGGAAGTGGAATACAACTATAACTTTCGTTTCTACATAACGACAAAACTCAGCAATCCTCATTACTCGCCGGAGATTGCCTCCAAGTCCACCATCGTTAACTTCGCCGTCATTTTGCAAGGTACTTGGCATTTCTAGGCTTGCACTTTTTCTTTTTTGATCGGTTTTTTTTTGGTTATCGTTCTCAATTGTTTTCTGTTTTACTTATTTTTATCGGCGGCTTTAATCTTTACTGTCTTTTGATTATTTGATTTTTTTTTATATTTTTTCACTTGTTTCATTTCTTTCGTTTTACTGCCATTTTAGTAGTTCTAGTTTTACTATTTCTGTGCGTTATGTTAATGTAATGGGTAATGTTGCGTGTGTGTCCAGGTCTTGAGGCTCAGTTGCTGGGTAACGTCGTGCGCAAAGAGCGTCCTGAACTCGAGGAACAAAAGGACTCACTCGTTCGTAACATTGCTGATGGCAAAAAGAAGCTTCAGCATCTCGAAGACGAAATTCTCAGGTGTGCATAATTTTTTTATCTTTTCAGCACTCATTTCTATTTTTCTTCACGTTCAGTCATAAATCTAACAGCGTATATCGTGTCCTGGTAAAAAGTGATTTCCACTAGTTTTGTCGTTATGTTTCAAACTACTAAGAATTTTTGAGTCCAAATGTTTCACAGCAGTACTATCTATCACTACTAAGTACTAACCAGCCACCAAGGTCAACTCAGCCTGGCCTTCCCTCTGTTGGTAGGTGCAATGAGTGCTAGCGAAAGCAGGACTTGAAGAAGCACATTGCGTTATGGTCTTGTACTGATCCACGGAGTCACAGTGTAAACTGGTGTCTGGCTAAGGGCTAAGGAAATGGAGATCAGCGCCATGCTATGAGCCTTATGGCTCAGGATTCAGGAAGGGCTTTAGTTTTGCGTTTGTAAGTGATCAACTGCAGCATGCGCTTTCTTTCTCTCAGTCATGGGGGACCGATATGATGTGTTGTGTATGACTTGTATTAATACACAATAGGTGTTTAGACTGCTGAATGAAGCCCAGGGCTCGCTGTTGGACGACGAACATTTGCTGATCACTCTGCAGACGTCGAAGACGACTTCACAGGACATCAAGGAACAACTGGAAACTTCGGAGGAGACTGAGCTGCAGATTGACGCTGCTAGAGAGGTACGCCTCTCGGTGTTTGCTATTTTTTGGCATTGGTATAAACATAGAAACACCAAACTAAAGATGACTAAAAGTTAACATATCCTGAAAAACTGAGCAAAACTGTGTTTGCCAGAACCTAATCAGATTTTCGCCAACTTTGATAGATAATGATGAGGATGAAATTATGTGACGGTGAGCTTATTTTCCATTTTATTTAATTTGCATCAACACACTGCGGTGTTGAACGCAGATATTTTAAACTGTTGTAACATTTAAGTCACGTAAGCTATAGGCGCTGCTAAATGTGTATCAGCAGATGCAGTAGCTCTAAAAACGTGGAGGGGGAAGGGTCTGGAGAGATGGCTTTCTTCCTCCCAGTTATGGGGTCTGATATGTCACCCCGAACATTTTTAGAACATATGGGTACAGATCTGTGGAGTTTGGTGCATTTTGGGGTGAAATACGCAAACCGTACAACTTAACGTTCGAATGTGTTTCATTTAGACTTTGACAAGCAATTAGACAGCAACGTATCATCAGAAGTTGCACGGAAAGTTTATGTTTTTTCACAGCTCCTACTGTGTGTTTAGCCGCTGTGTGTGTCCGCGTTCGACACTGTGTAGGGTTACCGTGCCAGTGCGGAGCGGGCTGCAATACTGTTCTTCGTGCTGAATGACATGGGAACGATTGACCCGATGTACCAGTTTGCTCTCGACGCTTACACTGACCTCTACAGCCTGTCCATTGACAAGTCACAACGCAGTCCACAGCTTGAGACCAGAATCAGCAACCTCAACGAGTATCACACTTACGCCGTCTACAGGTTATAATCTCTTATTACCATTTCTCTTCCTTCTCTTCTTCTTTTTTTCTCTTCCGTTATTGAGAAAATGGTGATGAGACTGCATTCTACTAGACGTTTTCACTTGGCTTTGTTGTGCACAGTAGCCACTGCTTCCTCAAAACAGTTTTGTCTTCTGTCCATGTCTTTTTTGTTTTGTATCTGTTTCTTTAACTGTCTTCCTTGGTTCTTTCTCTGAATTATGAGCGAGACCGGTACTGACTGCCGTTCACTTTTCATCCTTGAATCATGTCTGAACCGCGTCAGTCTTCGCTGTGCTATTCTGTCATCCAATGTCCTCCCTGGTGTAGGACTAGTGTGCTCCGTATCATCTCGTTTCTCATCTTGTCACGTCTCGACACCCGCAGCAGTCTTTTCAACCGTGTTATTTCTGCTGTGAAGATTCTTCTTTCATCTTTTTTTAGATATTAGCATTTGACACCATGCAATCTCACAGAATTTTGTCATCTCTACAGTGAAACTAGTTGAAGCCAGTTTGGCACAAACTGGTTTTTGCCACTTTCTGCGCTTTTTTGCCACTTTAGACTTTGATATTAATTTTAATGCATATTCATACAACGTCCAATGCAAAACATTACCATTCTTTCGTTTTCATCTGTTCTCAGTCGTTTACTGCTGTGTTTTATTTCTGATTTTATCTTGGGCAGCTTTAAGAGCACGTCGTGCTTTTCTCTTTAGTTTCACTGCAGCTGCATTATGTCTTGCAGCAATGTGATAATTGTCTGTGAAACAGTAAATAATTGACTGACTGATAAATGGAATTACGCTGTATAGATATGCGTGTCGTGGTCTGTTTGAACGTCACAAGTTGCTTTTTTCATTCCACATGTGCGCCAAGATCCTTGAGGCTGCTGGCAAGTTGAACGTCGATGAGTACAACTTCTTCCTGCGCGGAGGCATTGTGAGTATACTGGCGATCGCAGTAACTTAAGGCGCGTACAGGGCGAACATAATGAACTGAACTGAAACAAAAGTAATTGAACTGCCAGTTCGTTGAATTTGTACAGAAATGAATTTTAGTACAGTTTAATTTAGTTCAGTTCAGTTTTTCACTTCGTGCACTTTTTGTTTGCAACTAAACTGAACTGAGATTAAATTTCAGTTTAGTTCAGTGGAGTCATTTCAGTAAATCATTGGGTGGGGAGTCTGAGTCGATGTAACGTATTGTCCTTGCAGCAGTAACACTGTTTCAAAGGTACTATTTTCATGGGGAAAACCAAACTTTGGGGAGGAGGTCTATAGACCCCCCAGTTTCCTCTAAATGGCGCCTCTGTTTAGTTCAGTTTATTTCCATTGTTTTGCACACGTCTTTATTAAATCAAAAAGTTCATCTGCTAAGACTGCAAACTGCGTTACGTGGAAGAATGTTCACGACTATAAACAAGAGTACTAGCAATAAAATTTTTGTTGTTAAACTGTTAAACCTACGGGCGTGTATGTTGATTTGTACTGCATGGTACTAAGAGTGACTGGCCATTAGTCTGATCGGGCATTATTTTGATTTTGGACAGGTTCCAGTCCGCCATAGCTCAGAATTATTTCGATTTAGCTGATGTCCACTAAAACCAAAGATGCAATTTATTTTTTGACCTTGATTTTGACCTGTCAAAAATGACTGATTATATGCCCAAACTGTCAATCTGTTCCTACTCCCGTTTCTAAACCCAATTATATAACCCTACTTTTTAGTTTCTCAGTGTTTGGACTAGTGCACCTTGGACTAGTGAACTGTGTTTGTGCTGTGTAGGTGTTGGACAAGGACAATCAGATGGACAACCCATGCGGCTGGTTGCCTGAGCCAGCCTGGGATAACATCTCGGAGCTGGAGAAACTCACAAACTTCCACGGCATCGTCATGTCGTTTGAACAGTACTCGCGCGACTGGAACGTCTGGTACACTTCGGCCGAACCAGAGTCCGCCGTCTTTCCAGGTCAGCTCTTGTCTGATGAGCATTCAGGTTGAGTGAGTGAGTGAATGAATGGGTGGGTAAATGAGTGATTGGAGAGCTGTAATCATAACCCAAATGATCTATACTGTGTCTGGTGGGACGTTAAGCTCTACTCACTCACTCACTCCGACCTCTGACTATAAAGATTGGCACACCGTTTGCTCCAGTTTGGGGTTTCTGCACCTTTTTGTACTCGCCTTTGACTTGACCATTGCCCTAGTAGTTGCAGTAATTGCAGTAATATATTTTTGTCTTTATTCGGCATGTACAATCACAGCAAATATACAAAAAACCACAAGAAGCGGAAACAAAGATAGAGAAATAAGGCACAGTTTTGACTAACTCGTTCACTTCATTTCCGGCAAAGCCACAGACGTGTCAGGTGTGTCCATGAATTTTATCAGTCATCACTACAACTACTACAACTACTAAGACACAATATTAGGACACAATAACAGTACTAATAGTTTTGCTGTAAATCGTTCAGGCGAGTGGGAGAGTTCCTGTAACGAGCTACAACGCATGCTGCTCGTGCGCTCACTGCGTCAGGACAGAGTCGCATTCTGTGTCACTTCCTTCATTGTCAACAATCTCGGATCAAAGTTCGTCGAACCACCGGTGCTCGACCTACGTCAAGTCGTAGACGATTCTACCTCGAAGACACCTCTCATCTTTGTTTTGTCTCCCGGAGTGGTCGGTGTCTTAGTTACACGCGTTGTAGTAGTAGTAGTAGTTGAAGTAGTTGACATAGTTGTAGTTGTTGTACTTTATCTCTTATTAATATTCACCATTAGTCGGTGAACAACGATACCATTTTCCAGTTTTTGTCTTTTTGCCAAATATTGACCGATTTACTCTAAAAGTTCATTCCCTGGCACAGTAAATATCCCACCACACAAAAGTTTGTTAGCCAGTGTGTAAAAATAGTGCTAAACAACTGCATGAGTTCGTTTAACACTCTCTTATGCTTATACCACTCCAGACATTCATTTATTCATTTCTGGCAAGCACCACTAAGAGTGCGTAGCACCGTAGCAGTGCGTAGCAACTAAATTAAATCTCCAGTCAGCAGTCTGCGTCGTCCATATTGAGGGCACTGGATTTCAAATCCTGCTGAATGGTTTTCATCCATGTAATACGAGGACGTCCCAGTGGTCTCCTCCAGTTTCCTGCGGAGGAAGCTGTTAAGATCTGTTTTGCATCTGTTTCATCAGGCATTCGTGCAATGTGTCCGAACAGGGACAGGCGCCTTGACTGGACTATGGCTGAGAGATGGGGTTGCTTTGTTAACCTTCTGACTTCGTCGTTGCGCACATGCTCCAGACACTGTTGTTTAAAGGCACGTACCGAGCGACGTAACTGAACTGAACTGAACTGAATTGACACAGTTTAGCTTTTGACGAACTGACCATTGGGCAAGCAGGGCGAGCTCAATGGTCATTGGTTGACGCGTACGTGAGCGTAGTCAAGTAGGCCACCGACGCCGTTAGACGTGCTTACCGTAATGCATTACTGCTTGCCCATAGGTCAGTTCGTCAAAAACTAAGCCATGTCAGTTCATTCCAGTTCAGTTTCGTTACGTCGCTCTGTACGCGCCTTACATACACAAGACAGTGACGTTTGCCGGCATTCTGTTGACTGTGTTATGTTATCGTTTGTATTGAAGGACCCGACCAGCGACCTGCTTCAGATTGCAGAGTCACGTGGTATGCTCGAGTCACGTTTTCATGCTTTGTCTCTGGGGCAGGGACAGGCACCGTTTGCTACCCGCATGCTAAAGGAAGGAATACAGGAAGTACGAAAATATGCTTGTCTTTTTGTCTTTTTGGCTGACTATTAGTTAGATCGAGCCTTGGGTACTATGTGTCTGTCGTCTGCCTGTTTGTAACGCATGTATTGTGGCTAAAAGGTACGTAGTAGAATGTCGGCGATGGTACCGTTGGATAGAGCGATGATGAGTTCTTATAGGCTGTTGATAGAACCATGTCTCTATCTGCAGCGGTTTGGCCGCAATTTTGAATGTAAAGTCGCTGCCTGCAACTGTCACCCACGTGCGCCGAATTACCGTATCGTATTTTAACATTCAATGTAGCGTTCGATACATCAGCGTCACCGTAGCGTGTATGGGACGGCAGTCACTGTGGGAAAATCGCTTGCTTTCCGCTACCGGAAGTCGGACGCTGGCCTTCGGATATATCCGATACGGTCATCCCACCCAAGCGACAGCTGGGCTTTTTGTTTATCAACATCTGCTGCGGAACAATTATTTTTCCATCGCTTTAATTGCGTGAATTTTTGAGCAGCCGTGCTAATAGGCCGCAGTATTCGTTTCTGCGGACACTTATACAACCAACCAGCAAGTCAACTCAGCTTTCCGTCTCTCTGGGGTAGATAAATCGAGTACCGGTCTGCTTGGCTTGGATTAAGGTGGGCGCGTTTCGCCTGTATCACAGGTGGCAAATAATAGTGTGTGATCCTGTATGACGGGTGACGCTCCACAGTCCTGCAATGGGTTTCCTGTAAAGAGCTATAGAGTTTTTTAAAACCCTGTGTAGAAGGTGGTTCAACGTTGCAGGGTAGTTGTGTGTGATCGCGTATGGCAGGTGACGTCCGTAGCCTTGAGATAGGTTTCGAAGACGTACTTTTTGACCGCTGGTGGCTGAACGTTGCAGGGTAACTGGGTGTTTCTGGCCAACTGTCACCTGTCGCTGAGTTGGATGCCTCAGTTGGACAAGCACGTTGAACACTTTCAGTCCGAGGATCCTCCGCCTCACCCGGACTTCCGTCTCTGGCTCAGCAGCAGTCCCAACCCCGAGTTCCCCATCTCCATCCTCCAGGCGAGCATCAAAATGACCACCGAACCGCCGAAGGTTTGTTCCTTTGTCTGTTACGTCTTTGTTTGTTTCACCGCAAAAGTACCGTAACAAGTTCTGGTAAGTTAGTACCCCGTTTACACGATGAAGCAAACATGAAGCAAAAACACAGAGCATAGGCCCCTACGTCAAGCAAACATGAAGCAAACTTAGAGCACACGTCGTGCACGTGTATTTTGAATACGCTTGCTTCGTGTTTGCTTCATGTATGCTTCCTCGTGTAAATGGGGTATTAGTGTGCATATTATTTCAGAAACGACTTTGGCGGTTAAGCTATATGTATCATATGTATAATACGTAATGCATATATATATAATGCATATAATACATTTGTTGTGTCATTTTGAAAAAATATATACGTACGTATTATAGCATTTTGTGTTTTAGCATACTCGTATAGGCCTACACTATACAAAAGTCACAATACGCCAATCGATTGATATAGAACTCAGATGTATTGCACATTACTGGCTGATGTGGGCTTTTGGCTGTTTGGACTTCTGATAACATTGTTCAGCACATTGACCGAACTAGTCTGTCATTTTTCCCGTGCATTGTAACGGACTAAATTCTAGAGCGACACAAACGGGTTTGTCGCGGATTTGTCACGGTATTTGTCGCAACCATCTCGACGTGCCGAGATGTTTTTTTTCATTTTTTACTTTTCTGTATCTTTACAAATTCGTTAGAGTAATTAACACCGTGTCTCAATAAAACAGTCAAAAATTGTTTTTGTCATAACTTTGTCAAATGTTTATAAACTTTTATAATTTTTGGCGTGTTGATTGCTAAGACGACGAAATTGTGTAAGGTGCACTCATTTTCCACCTCACCTAATTTATGTCAATGCACTACCATGTGAAACATAGATGCTTTAAATTGTTGCATAATGCTGAGCATTTTTGTCTTAAGTAAATGCTGTAACGAGTTAATTAGACACAAAATGCACTAAAATGTAAATTATTCAACAGAATTATAAGTTTGTATAACAACTCGCTTGCAAATTAAAGTTTATGCCAAAGTGTGCATACAAAGACGCAGTGCTTAGATGCAACGCCAGTGGCTGATAGCAAAGTCAATGATTGATTGATATGCATTCACTCATCGATTAGACGTGTTTTAAGCTTATCAGCCAGCTATTTTGTTGTCTGCTGTTTTCATCATAAGATATTTAATACCTCAAAATTATTAAATCACGTCGCACCTTCTGTCGAATTGATGATGAAGAGGTGAGACATCTGATACAAATAATCGCCACGTATAATAATGTAACAATTTTGAGCATCTGTGTTTCACACGGTAGTGCATTGACATAAATTAGGTGAAGTGGTAAATGAGTGCACCGTACATTATAGTATTGTTTTGGCCATATTTGTGCCAAAAATTATCAAAGTTGGTGGGAAGTTGACAAAATTATGCCAAAAACAATTTTGACTGCTTTTTGGGACGCGGTGTGTGTTGTTTGCTTCTGTCGGCAGGGTTTGAAGGCAAACATGAAGCGGATGTACCAGCGTATTCGTGACCAGCAGTTCAACCGCTGTCACAAGCCGGACAAGTACAAGAAGCTTCTGTTCTGTCTGTGTTACTTTCACTCTGTGCTCATTGAACGACGCAAGTTCCTTATGCTCGGCTGGAACATTCCCTACGACTTCAACGACTCAGATTTTGAGGTAAAACCAGTGACTCCGTTGCAGGCTGTTGAAGCCCCCTCTTAAATTTAAACTTGTCGGGACAGTTTCTTTTTCTTGGAAAAGTTTTTTCTCCAAAAATGCAACGTTTCAAAAAGGTTAAGTGTTACTTGGCAGTGCACCAAGCGGGAGTGGAACCACCGACCTCGCGATCACTAGTCCGACGTGCTACCGCTACACTACTAAGCCACTCTGCAACATATAAGGCCCAAAACCCACTATTTTGAGGGCACTTGAGGACAGGATTAAATTTTTGAGTACTCACTGTAGTCTCTGTCGAAAATTTGCAGCTTTCAGTTGGATAATTGCTACTTTCTGCCTCTAACTTTTTAATCCACAACGCTGCTAGGTAATGCGTCCATTTTATGCTTGCGCATCGTTAGGCGGTGACAGACGCTTTATGCTTTTATGTTGTCTGTCCGTGTTGGGTCTTCGTTCGTCTGTGATGTTCAGTGACTAGCAGTATTATGCATTTATCTGTCTTTTTATTAATAATGTATCGTGGGACTTTTTTAGGTTTAGGATAATGTTTAGAAAACGACTAAATATGCTTGTGATGCTGTCCTAACTAGAAAAGCAGTCGTAGCCCGCACACCTCCGCCAAGGGCCTGTCAGATTGTAATGTAGATGTAGATTTCACCTACGCGTTTCAAACTATAGTTGCATTTTTCACAGTGACCTAGTTCTACGTGACCTAAAAAACCGTGATTGGATAGGCCTACACTGCCGCTTTGCAGCAGTTCCGCTTATGCCCCCTTTAATGCAATGGTGACGAAAATTTCAAAGTGATCCAGAATCCAGGATTCCTGCCGGATTGCCCCCAAAATTGAATCACCTGTAGCTTGTGCCATGCCCGACATACCCTCAAAATTTCAGAAAGATCCGTCCATAACTTTTTGAGTTATCTTGCTAACACACACACACACACACAGACAGACAGACAGACAAACAAAAACCGGCAAAAACATAACCTCCTTGGCGGAGGTAATAAACCGCATTACAGGTTTTGCCCGTCTGTCCGTCTGTCTGTCCGTCGTCGTCATTAACGCGTAGTCGGTGATGACCGTAGCGTCACCCCCGAGTGTCCACGTGATAAGGCTCGTCTCCAGAGGTCAGCAGGCGGATTGTTGTTGTCTCTATGAAGTTGATCGGGTCTTCTGTTCCTGGAGCGGCCTGGACGACGTATCTTGCTACGGTCGGGGAGACGACCGATGGTATGGACGGCTCACTCGAAAACAAAAAAAACACGAAAATGTCAACGCGTTCTAGGTCCTGTGTGTCAGTTTTTAGTTCAGAAGATCGCATGACTGAGTTCATACGGACGTCGGGCTTTTTTTGTTCCGGACCACCCGATGACATAGAACTCACTGCCGAGACATGCATGATCCTGTTCGAACCATCTCTGTCTAGGGACGATAAGATTAAAAACATTTATACTTTCAAAGTACTGATGTGAGCAACGCAGTGGGTGTTTTCGGTGTTGAGGCGCAATATAAATTTTCGTTTTTGTTTACTTGCTTGCTTACTGGATTATTAGGGCTATGGTCCTGACATATACATGTAGCTAGGCAGACGGCCGCATGTTATGTCGCCACTGGGAGCGCTTGTTCTGGCAGGTGTCAGAGAACTTGTTAAGTTTATACCTGGACGAGTATGACGAGACTCCGTGGGAAGCACTCAAGTTCCTCATAGCGGCAATCAACTACGGCGGTCACGTGACTGACGACTGGGACCGTCGTCTACTCAACACTTACGTCGCCGATTACTTCAATGAAGACGCCGTCGCACAGCCGTTCTTTAAGTCAGTCAACCATGCACACTCTTGTATATAAAGGCGCGTACGGAGAGAACGACGTAACTAAACTGAACTGAACTGACACGGTTTGGTTTTTGACGAACTGACCAATGGGCAAGCAGGGCGAAACCATTAGTCATTGGTTGGCGCGTACGGGAGCGTAGTCACATAGGTCACGGACGCCTACTGTAATGCACTACTGCTTGCCCATAGGTCAGTTCGTCAAAAACTAAACCATTTCAGTTCAGTTTAGTTCAGTTACGTTGCTCTGTGAGCGCCTTAAGTCTTTATTCACCACTAGACTGTCAAGCTTTGCGCACGGCTAAATCTGCCCGGTATCAAGCTAAGTGCAGTGGTTTGTGAGTTATCTTGTTAACAGAGGCACAGAAAAAAAAATTCACCACGATGCTGAAAACAGTACTGTCGTCGCTACCACAGACAGTAAAAAATATGGTAGAAAACTGCCTTTATGCTATGTTTTTTTTGCTTCCAGTTACACGATTTTGTCTCCCTGCGTCACGTTTGTAAAAAATAGTGTCAAAATAGTGTCCACAGGAATAGCGTCCCGCAGCGAATTATAACTAATCAATGGCTGTTTCGTTAATTCAGGTTATCGACGCTGCCGACATACTACGTGCCTAAGGACGGAGCTCTGTCATCGTACAAGGAGTACATCAGTATGCTACCGACGATGGACCACCCGGAGGCATTCGGCCAGCATCCTAACGCCGACATTACGTCGCAGATTCAGGAGACGCGCATGATGTTTGAAGTGCTTCTCTCTCTACAGCCGCAGACTACCAGCGGCGTTGGCGAGAGCCGAGAGGATAAGGTCGATTATTATATTTTTTTCATATGTCACTGGTGATAATGCTAACAGGACCGAAACGTTGGTTTTGATACATAGCCACGGCTTGGTGGTGCTACGGTTAACGCGTTGGACTTGTGGTCACGAGGTCCTTGGTTCAACTCCCGGTCGGTTCGCTATAAAGTAGTTGCTACTTCGATGGGTGACTGTCTGCAGACAGGTCAACCATCTCGTATATAGCCAACACCAAGGTGAACTCAGCCTTCCGTCCCCTCAGGTAGGTAAATCGAGTACCGGTCTGTCTGGCTGTGGTTATGGCGGGGAACGTTTACCTGTGTCAGATGGCAGGTAACACTGTATGATCTCATATGGCAGGTGACGACTCTGTAGCTATAAGATGGGTTTGCTGTGAAAAGCTATACCATTCAGCCCTCGTATAGCCATATTTGTTTTCCGACTGCATTTGTTTTGTGCAAGACTTAATACATTGTAAAGTAAGTGAAGTGTCATTAACTTTTATAGTGGCAGTCATTTCTTTTCTGCTTGATGTCTGTCAGCGTGTATTATTCAGTCTGTATTATTTTTGTAGCATTGCACGTGGCATGTTATCAACAAACGAAACACATTTTTATTAATTTGTTAATTGTTCAGGTTTTGGAGTTGTCGGACAACATTAGGAAGCAGATTCCGGACGACATTGATTACGAGCAGACAACAAAAATCATGATTTCAGATACTTCTCCGCTCAAAACTGTTCTCCTGCAAGAGGTCGGTGTTCCGAGTACTCATTCCTTGCTATATGGCTGTTTTGCCGTTCTTTGGCTTGCGGCTCGCGACGCTGCAAGCTATAGGCAACCCTTATTCTCGGACATCGTGTCTGTGGCTGTCTGCATCTCTGGCTCTACTGACTGTCTGTCTACTGTCCGCAGTACGGCTTGATGATGATAGTCTTTATTAAAGCAATTAACAGACAAACCGCTGTAGACACAATGCAAAACATACTGACATGCTGAAAAAAACAACTAAAAACAGTCTTTGTACAATACACGATAGATAAAATTGCACTCATCAATATTATTAATTTTGGAGGGAAGTTCGTAGTTATGCTTGTGCCGCATAGACAACGTGTACGCGTCTACGCTGCAAACCTTGCAACGTTCGCGAGCCATATCGCCTACCGGCTTGTCTGACTGTCAGTGTCTGTCCCCTACAGGCTTTTGGCTGCAAAACAAATAAGCGTTTGAGAAAACCAAAGTGGGTGCTTTGGTTTCCTTAGACGAGTGAAGTCTGCTTTGGCGGTTTTGGTTGGGTTTTGTTTTATTGCTAAACTGATGTAATTTGCTGATATCATTTTAAGTCAGTTAGTTGTTTTTTGACTGACTGATCATTTAATTGTTAGAATCAAATTTGCTTCGCATGATGGCTGTGCAGAATGCAGATTCTGCCTTGCAAAAACTGGTGTGATAAGACATGTCAGTGTCATCACAATAACTAGTGGAAGGAAAGAGACGGAAAAGCCTAAAATCTAGATAGGAAAATAAAGGGAAGGGAAGAGAGGGGGAAGATGGGAAAAGAGCAAAGTAAACGGAAGGTGAACTTCTTTGAGCTAAACTTCTGTCTGTTAGACTTCTGTCTAATTAGAGGGTGATGGTATGTCTGCTGACTGCAGCACATGATGTGGATGTTTGGTAGATACTACGCTACAACGAACTTTTGAATGAAATACGCGAGCAGCTGACGGCTCTGGAACGGGGCATCAAGGGCTTTGTGGTGATGTCGTCCGACCTCGAGGAAGTCTTCCAATGCATCTATGACGCACGCGTCCCGTCATCGTGGCAGAAGGTCGCCCGATACTTTTCACCTTCCCGTAGTCGACCGCTTCGAACTTACGAAAAACTTATGAAAAAAACGGAGTTGCGCAAATTAACGATTAATCGCACAATTTTGATAATTTTTTTGTTGAAATTTCGACTACATGCAGTCAGTAGTCACGTCTATAAAAGCATTATATAGTAGATAAAGTGACATCATGACAAGCATATGAAATCATTTCCTCTTTTCTTTCATCGGTTTTTCTATAAAAGTCAATATTTTTGTCTATCTACAAGACTGATGAGCTAGAAAAACACTCAGTAATTGTTTTTCCGGTACATCTGTGCACGCTTATAGCTCAGTAGCTGAACAGTTTGCTAAACAAGAAATTGCATTTTTTGTTGGCATGCAGTTACCACAGTGCTGGTACATGCGAGTAGCTGGGTGGACGGCCGCATAATAAGCTTATGTCGTCACTGGGCTTGTGTCGTGCAGGCTTATCCGTCGATGAAGCCGCTGGCGTCATGGACTCGTGATCTGGTGATGCGAGTTGAACAGTTCGAGAAGTGGGCGACTACCGCTCACCCTCCTATGATCTTCTGGCTTTCGGCTTTCACATTCCCGACAGGATTTCTCACGGCCGTTCTTCAGACCTCCGCCAGAATGAATATGGTACGTAACGTCATGGCAGGCAAAGAGGACAACGGCCCCTTTTCTCTGCCTTAAATTTTGGCTTGTTTGGGATGTTTTTTATTGAAAGCCAGATTCGGTTCGCCAATGTTCAGTTCTATAGTTTACTGAATGTCAAAAACGTTGTGTTTACGTCAGCAGTAAAAATAAGCAAGCATACGTACGTTGTGACTTGATACTCTCTATAGTTTCACTGGGTATCTCAGAACTGCTGTTATAATTTGCAATTTAAATACGTGCTGGAATAACGCGTATAGGGGAACTTTTAGAATTGAGAAGTGGGTGTCCGTGTGAGAGTTGCAAAGTTTATGTGGTAGCCGTAAGATGATTTGAAATGTACTTTTGAAACCAGCAGGCGAAATTTCATTTGTCAGTTATTGTATGGTTACCCAATTCATCCGTTAAGGTGTTATTATTGTTCACCTGTTGCATTAGTGGCATGGTATTTTTATGTATTTTCTGTTTTTTTTCTGTCTTTTCTGTTTTGTATATGGTACTGTTGCTGCGGTTGTCTGCGAATAAACGTATTGCTTTTTATTCATAGTTCGTGTCTAGTGTATCATATCTCTGCTTTTGCAGGTGTCCATAGATCTGTTGTCATGGGATTTTTCAGTGATGACAACTGAGGACTCAAATATTAGCGCCAGCCCTAAGGTCAGTTCGCATTTCTTTCATTATTCGTTACTCCACTTCAAAGTTTAAATCTAGCGTAACCACTTACCGCTGTTAGACCTAGCATACTGTCGATGCCTGCTGCTTACGGCAACCAGAGGGATGGCTGCATTTTTGTCAGCACTCAACATTGTGCGCTTCAGATTCACATCTGCTGACATCGTCTGCTTTTCAGAAGTTTCGCTTATTTTTAAAATTTTTTGGGCCGGAAATGGCTGAAACAGAAAAGAAAACAAGTGCTATAGAAATTGCTGGAATGACCAGAGGTTTGGTGCGTTACTTGCGGTAAAGCTGTCACGAAGAAGAATAACGTTGAAACGCTGCAGGAGAATTGACCGACGCTGGAATAGAAAACGAAGATTTCGCATAGACATCTCTCTTCGTTGCGTGAGAACTCATCCGCTTTGCGGCACTTTGAGCTGGCGAGAGAGTTAAAGCTAGCATACAGCCCAAGTCGGCCGGATGGCCATGGCTGGAATAGACGTACCATTAATTAGCGTTAACTCTTTAGTGATGGTTCTCATGTCGTGCTAAAATGTCTCACTTACTTCGTTACTCAGTCATGACGTTAGGTGTCTATCACATTAGTATTAAATAGCTCTTCGTGAATAGTCGGCAGATCGTTTAAGTCCAGTAATCGCAGATCTGATTATAGACTTGTTACAGCTATGCTGTAGGGGTCTATGGCACGATTGTCGTCTGTCCGTCTGTCTTTTTGTAACGAATGTATTGTGGCTTAGCCTTGACATATAGGAAAACACTGTTTACACAAATAATTAGCCCTGTGTCAAGGCTTTCTGCTTACAAAATTCTGGGCATATAATGCAAGGGAAACATGTTACATTTTCAAATTTGGGGTTGGATAGAAGAGGGTAGGAAAAATCTGCGTTTTTCAATGAAACAGTGAAAGATAGGGCCAACGTTACTATTAATCACTAATAGGAAAAAGCATACGCTCTTTTAGATGAGATGGAAATCAGATGATAGTCTTTATTAAAGCAATCAACAGACACACCGCTGTCAAACACAATACAGAACATACTGACATGCTAAAAAACAACTAAAAACAGTTCTTGTACAATCATCAGCATAATAGCCTGATTTGCCAGCTCGTCTCAAGAAAACCTCCAATCTATTCTTCTCGTTAGCATTAGCAAAGCCCAACCAAGCGGTAGAGGCATAGAGCAATTAAATGACCTTGGATGACCTTGAAGGTCAGTACTGCAACAGGAACTGTTTAGGCTGTAGCGCGTCTTCCCTAGCGACAGCTGGGCTTTTTTGTCATTATTATTTGCAGTTCCTGCTACTGTGTTGTGGCTACTGTAGGACGGGGTGCTGGTGAAAGGTCTGTACCTGCAAGGCGCTGGTTGGGACATGAAGAACGCCTGCCTGATAGAAGCCGAACCGATGCAGCTCGTCTGCCCAATACCGACCATTCACTTCAAGCCGGTTGAAACCAAGCGACGCAGCCAAAAAGGTATACACACGAACACACGAACACACAAACAGACAGACAGACAGACAGACAGACAGACGGTTGCCGTATGTATCAGTGCCCGAGTCATGAATAGGGACCAACCAAATTCACGGGAAAAAATGCATGATTTCACGGCAGAATTTTTAGAATGTGTCAAATTTCACGGAAAATTCACGGAAAGAGTTTCGGAAATTCATGGGAAATTCACGGGCCCCACAGACGTCATTTCAAGGTGCTGTGCTAATGCAAACGAAGAAATTTCTGAACAACGAATATTCACTACACTAAGTCAAGACTCAAGACAGTCAGTGTCAACTACTTGGTGCTAAAGTGCGACACGAGGCAAACAGCAACATCCGTACAAAAGCTACTGATAAAACTCTGGAATTGTCATAAATTAAACTAAAAGCGCTAAAGTTCACGAAAAATCACGGATTTCACGGAAATCGGCGTTTTTCACGGAAGACGGCCAATTTCACGGAAAATGTCACGGCCGTGAAATCGTGAATTAAGTTGGTCCCTAGTCATGAATAAGACCACAAAAATGTGTTTGAAATTTGTCAGAACTGATAGAGGGGTTTATAGCAGAATTAGGCCTACTGGGGCTGCATGCATAACAACGTCCTAACTTTGCTTCCAAACTAAAATCGATTTGCGTCTGATGTAGTGCTAAGTCGGTAAGCATAACGATGTCTTGGTCAAACCATTACTTCCAAACGAACCTACAGCGTTGTTATGCATACCGTCCCTGGTGATTAATGCGATTGTTAACAGACGTAAACTTGAAAATATTAATTTCTGCTCATCGTCAATTTTGACGCCACGTCACGCAGTCTCATCAAAAGCAGTAGATAGAGAACTTTGATGATTTTTGCTAATAGCATGGAATAAAAGACTGTTTCGTCAATAGATTTGGCAGCCGCCCGACAAACTGACCCATGATGACGTTGACACACAAGTTGTTGACGTTGCAAGTTACGTTGCAGGTTTTTTCGCAAACAGTTTCACAGGAATTGTCTCATAGTGTTAATAACACTACTAACTCACGGAAGTGGTGCAGGTTTTTGAATAAAGTCATCGGTTGAAACAGTTGAAACTAATAAGCAATATAAATTCATTGAAATTACAATCGTTATTAAACTTACTTTGCTGACGTTTCGGCAACCGCTGCTGCCTTCTTCGAAATGATTTCTATTCGCCACCAGATGTAGCTACCTGTATATGACGAACAATTTGAACTGTTTGGCCGAGAGAAATCGTTTATATTGCCTATTAGTGTAACGCATGATCTACTAACAATCGGGGGCAGCGTTGTCTGCTAACATCTGTTTGCCTTGTTCGTTTCACAAACACTACTGCTTCGTGGTATAGTATTTTTTGAACCTCTGTCTAAAACAACTTGTTCTGCAACTCGTGTTCAATATTTTACAGCAGATTTGTCAATTAAATCACGTCTTTCACCGGTTATGTAAGGTGCATGTTGCTGATACATTGGCGGTTGGCAATTTTATCACGTGTGTCATGCTGTTAATGGATTAAGATAAGTCGTTTTTCGACAATTATTTTAATTTTTATAGCTAACGTATCTCTACAATGGCGGGTTGATGTAGTGGTTAACACGTGGTCTAGATTAATTAATCGTCTTGAATGGGGGACCACGGGCCATCGCCAGACTCGGAATGCAACCAGCCACTAAGGTCAACTCAGCCTGGCCATCCTTCTGTGGGTAAGCGCAGTGAATACTGGCGATAGCTGGGACGTAACAGGCACACCGCGCGATGCACTGGCCCCGTGTCGGTCATGATCTCGCAGTGTAAGCTGGTGCCTGGCTGAGGAAGAAATGGAGATCAGCGCCGCCCTGTGAGAGTTATTGCTCGGGAAGGAGGAGTTATTACGTGTATAGTTTACCTGTTGGTATAGGCACGTACCAGTGTCCGCTGTACTACTATCCACAGCGAGGCGGCTGCGAGCGTCACAGCACGTCATTCGTGACTTGTCTGGACTTCAAGTCTGCTGACCACAAACCTTCCGAGCACTGGATACGCCGAGCCACCGCCGCCCTACTCAGTCTAGCTGACTAGTAGATAAGACCACACAACGAGACTGCAGGGTAATTTACCAGCCATCTACCCGGCTGGCAGTAGTGCTGTAGTCTCGATCCATGCTTGAAGCTTGACGCACTTCGCACTATTAAGGCGCGCACAGAGCCAAGTAACTGAACTGAACTGATACGCTTTAGCTTTTGACGATCTGACCAGTGGGCAAGCAGGGTGAGCCCATTGGTCATTGGTCGTCGCGTACGTGAGCGTAGTCACGTAGGCCATTGACGCCGTTAGACGGTGCCTACTGTAATACATTACTGCTTGCCCATTGGTCAGATCGTCAACAAGAAAGCACAGCTGTCGCTAGGAAAGACGCGCTACAGCCTGTACAGTTCCTGTTGCAGTACTGACCTACAAGGTCATCCAAGCTTGATGATCTTCATCTCATCTGAAAGGGCGTATTCGATCTCCTCTTGCACCGTTTAGCCACAATAAATCTGTTACAGACATACGACAGACGACGACAGCGATGCCAAGGAGGCCGTACAGCATAGCTGTAGTGTGTCAAAAACTAAACCATGTCGGTTCAGTTCAGCTACGTCGCCCTGTACGCGCCTTTACTAGATGGCACTAGCTAGTTTTTGCACCCACTTGCAGTTTTTAGCACAAAGCCGCAAACTTGAAAACTAAGCAGCAAAGTGTAAATGACTGCCCCGACGGCGAACTAATCGGGCGGAAAAGTGCCTAAGAATGAAACCACGTGACGTTACCCGTTTGCAAAGTTATGGACACCGGAATGTGGTTTCCCTGCTGTTCTCAGTGATATCAGTGTTCAGTGATGCGTCTCCTGATCTCTTGCACCAGTTCAGTGGCTTGATGACCCCACGACTCTGCTGTCTCGATAGCAACGGGAAAAAGACGTGTGTGTGTGTGTGATCTCAAGCTCCTGATACTTCGTGTTCTGCTTGCCAGCTTGGCTGCCGCTCCCTGCTCAACTGAGGTTATCATTTTAAACCAGTGGGAAATTCCAGGGATGTATCAAAAATTAGCTGCAGACAGTAAAGTGAAATGGCCATTTATCCGAGCGGGCAGGCAATTAAAAGAAAACTGTCGTGCAACAAAATGGAATCGAAACAGTGCACCAGAACTAAAATACGCTGAAAGAAGTGCTTTCTCGGCCATCTCCTAAACGACCTGAGATCTTCCGACCGATTTCAGCAAGAGACTCTCATTCATTGGGTCCAGTGGTCCAACCGCGATGGGCTGGAAAAGATGCAGGCTCTGCCGCCAACCCGCGCTGTTGGCTGCTGCATCAAAATAATACAGCCTACGGACAAAATGGCCACCGCACAAGAGACCACCAGGCTGAATTTTTACTAGACAACTCTTATGTCGCCTGAAAACATAGGCTATTTATACAGGGTGGGCCATAAAAAAACATGCCACTTTACTTTTGTCCATATCTTCGCCAATTATTGACCGATTTTTAAAACTTTTTCACTGGCACACTCTGCAGACAATTTGCGATAATGTGATTATTTGGCCTATAGATCCCACCACACTGTAAATGCGTCTCTACACTACCTTGTGAAATATCAATGAAATATGCATGCATATCGATAACAACAAACATTTTAGTAAAATTTTTAAAAAAACATTTCAGACCAACATTGCAGTGAATGGTCTGTATGACACTAGACTTTGTGGGTCTAACACAGTCTAGTGTCATATGAATCATTTGTCACAATATTGGTCTGAAGCTTTTTATTTACCTAAATTTTTGTTATTATTGTTAGTTTTTGGTTACAGTTATATTTCACAAGGTAGTGTAGAAACGCATTTACCATGTGGTGGGATATTAATCACATTATTGCAAATTGTCTGCAGTGTGCCAGTGATAGAATTTTGAGAATTGATCTATTGATCGCTTTTCAAAATTCTAAGTGGCGAAGGTATAGACAAAAGTAAAGTGGCACGTTTTTATGGCCCACGGACCCCACGGTGTATAAATTGGCAATAATGTTTGTTGCTGTAACTTATTATTTCGTTTTTGCTTCAATCCACGTAGTGTGATTTTTCTGTACTTAGGCCTAGTTCAGTCTTAGGCCGATAATCGAAAGAGGCCGTTTTATCGTTGCACCTATTTAATAGCTTTTTTTAATTTTTTAATCATTTGCTTGGCATTTCGTGTCGCTGAGGTTTTATGTTAATGCAAGCTGACTTGTATTTGCGTATATTAACATATCATTTGTTTGCGGGTTATTTATCTATCAGTTTCAATTCTTATGCTCCTCTGCTAGTATTAGTAGGCTTTTAGTGATGTGAATGTTATAACGTAGTTTAGCTGATGCGCAGTCACGTCGTAGTGAAAGGGTTCTGAATTTTAATTTAAAAAGTACGTTTCAATTCTGTTTGTATAATTTATATATTTTTAGTTATTTATGTAGCTGCGTTAATTTTTTTCCAGCACTCGGTGTTTTTGCGTTATGTAGTCATTAACTTTTGTGATAATTAATGAATATTAACGTATTGTCGAATTATCTGTCGTAGTTCGAAATGTTTTATCGTCATCAGTATTATCATCATCTTCGTCAACTGTTTGATAATTGTATGATCAGTGTCATCCTGTTGATGACTTCGTTGATTAACAATAGTAACTGAAGATAATGACGGTCGAAACAGTGACTTTGGTTTAAAATTTGAACGTTAGTAGTACTTTTCATATATTAGTAATAATAATATTTGTATTTGTTGATTTTGGTTTTGTAAGTTTGTGTAGTAAGTTGTGTGTAGTCTATTACTCTTGTGTTTGAGTACTAAATGATAACATTTGAGATTGTGAAAGCTTACGTTTTATTACGCTTGCATCTAGGCAGTGAGCTACTTATTATAAGCGGTTATTTCGCCTGAATGGCAGCGAAAATGACTAAGAAGAGTTTAAGAAAACGAAACAAGATAAACAGTTTTTTTAGTTTTTACCATTTACAGACGCAGTAGTACACTGTAATTGCTATAGACCTGTTATGTAGATTTATTACCTCTGTGTTTTATATGTATATGGGCCAAGTGCCTGAAATAAAACTGATGATGATGATGATGGTAATGTTTTTGCCGGTTTTTGTTTGTTTGTTTGTTTGTCTGTGAGTCAGCAAGATAACTCAAAAGGTTATGGACGGATCTTTCTGAAATTTTGAGGGTATGTCGAGCATGGCACAAACTACCAGTGGTTCAATTTTGGGGGTGATCCGGCAGGAATCCTGGATTCTGGATCACTTTGAAATTTTCGTTACCAT
>Ga0209367_1001821_pt1 | contig 27166 bp, 18 predicted proteins | sample WorMetLIZISLAND2_FD_187412 | JGI IMG/M metagenome (GOLD analysis project Ga0209367, IMG submission 187412) | Marine gutless worms symbiont microbial communities from Max Planck institute for Marine Microbiology, Germany - Olavius geniculatus... ... | reverse complement strand
TATGCATAGGACGCCATATGCATAGCCCCATCTAAGGTTACCCGAATGATTTTTGCTGTTTTAGAGGACTGATATCATCACATCGTCCTTACACACAGTTGTAAACTGGTAAGTTTTTTACATATATCCAAGTAATAACCTCTAGAGTCTTGACAGCGATCCAACGAGGAGTCTTACCGGCGACGTGTGAGTCGTTCTACTACAAAGCCGCATATTTTTGTTGCATTACCGAGTATAGTCAGTGTCGATTTAGTCGCTCGTCTGTAAACTAGAAACGATCAGAGATCTCAAAGCTACGCGGAGAATGATGTTGCCACCTGGCGAATGCAAAGGTCACTGCAACTGATGTCTCCTAGAAGACTGTTGAATGTGGCTGTGCATCGTGTTTTGTGACAGTTGGTCCTCCATACACGTTTCGGTTTCGTGTCAAATTCTACTCTTCCGAGCCGAGCAATCTGCACGAAGAACTCACAAGGTGCAACCCGTTTTCTCTATTTCTGTCACTTGATTACTTATTATCGGCCATTTCCAGTAACTGTGATTGCTAATTTCAGCCACGTTGAGAGATTTTTGCATTTCGTATTGCAATGCTGGGCGCGTTACACTTTCAAGTCCTCCACGCTATATCTGTATGAATGACGTTTCTGATGGATTTCCACGAAGCTTTTTATCAGCAGTGCTTCTTAGAACAAATGTGAACTGATTAGCTTTGAGGTCAGAACTTGGTCAAAAGGTCAAAGATGAAGTTTCCTGCCATGGATGGAAGCATATATTGTAACTGAATAGTTTGTGATTTAAGTACTAATTTTACAGTTTTTTTTCACTAGTGTGCATTATCGACACTTTTTGTCGACAGTTCAGGATAGTATGCATGTAGTGGTCCAGTAAGACAGCTCTGTATTTCGCAACTCGTTTTGAATGTGATGGGATTTCTAATTATTTGCATGTTTCAAGTTTTCCACAGATTTATTTAGGGTTAGTAAGAGAATATTGAAAGTCAGTTAATATTTGATGAGGTTCGAAGAATGGCGAAACTTGTGGGCTTACTTTTCATGGGCCACCACCAGTTAAGTGTTTTAATGCATTGCTCATTGTTCAAGTCAGGTATTACATTATTGTCACGTGTTTTTTTGCCTTCGTGCTATGTTCAGGTATCAGTTCTTCTTGCAGTTGAAGCTGGATATTCTGACGGGACGGTTGCCCTGCGAGTTTGACACATGCGTCGAGTTAGCTGCATACGTTGTACAGTGTATGTATGCATTTTGTTTTTTTAACATTGTTTTTACATGGCGTTAGCGTTAGTATATTGTTTGATATGCATATGTCTTGTATTAGCTATGGCCCGAGCGACTGTGACCCAAAGAATAAGTTAGCATTTTTAGCGGTAATTCTGATTAACATCTGAATCTGCGAATGAAAAGTCACAGTAAGATTTATGTGCTTCAGGACTTTTTAGCCGACCGTATACTTGAGTAACGGTCGAGCTGTTGTTATTGTTGTCGTCCGTTTGTCTGTTGTGGATGTACTGTGGCTAACGAGTAGGGTGTAGGGGAAAAGATTTTACACGAATAATTAGCTATGGGTCTTAAACTGTGGCATGCAAAATTTCAGCCATCTGCTCCAAGGGGAACATTTTGAAATTAGGAGTTAAAGGAAGGGGGGTAGGAAAAATGTGTGTTTTTCAATGGAAAACTGGCCATATCTCGGAAACAGTGAGAGATATGGCCTAGGTTACTATTAATCACTAATATGAAGTGGCATATTGGCTTTCAAATGACACGAAAATCGTCGACTTTGGATGACCTTGAAGGTGACTGACAACCAGTACAGTTGGCTAGCCTAGCGACAGCTGGGTTTTTACGCGCGAAAGCAGCTACTGCTTTCAGCGCATCTTAGCCATCGCAATTCTGTTCATCTGTCTGTCTGTGAAGACTCTAGTTTCAGGAACCGCAAAGCTATGGATCGCAAAGTGTTCCCTACTACTCGACTCAGGTGATTGCGTCGCATACTGCCTTACCCTTAATCAGACAGGCCTGTACTTGATTTATATACCCCAGAGGGATGGAAGGCTGAGTTGACCTTAATCACTTGATAGTGACTTGACCAGGAGTTGAACCAACAGCATCTTGATCATATGTCCAACATCAGAACATCAAGCCGCCATTCGTCAAATCTGTGTTAAGTTAACGAAGATCGATGATTGATGTTGTGAAGTTGTGTTTTCAGCCGAGTTGGGTGACTATGAAGACGACGTACACAGCGCCGGTGATATCTCGGAATTCCGGTTCGTTGATGATCAGACGGAAGACATGGAGCTAGCGATACTGGAAAAGTTTAAGCACTGCAGGTAGGCTACTTGTCACGTTTTTATTCAACGTTTGCAGGCGTTTTGGTTTTAAATTTTAAAACACAATTTAACACGTTTTTAGCGTTTGTCCCTAATTTTTTTCTAACGTTTATTGCATCTATGATTGATACTGTGCAGGGGTCAGACGCCGGCTCAGGCGGAGTGGAATTACCTCAACAAAGTGAAGTGGCTTGAGATGTATGGCGTTGACATGCATGTCGTCATGGTCAGATCATTTCACGATGACATCTTTTATTTTTTCCAGCTGTTGACTGTTTTCTGGTTAGCAGCAGCATCATGGATTAAAAAAAGTCATCCGGGCAGGAAGTTGCAATTTTTCGACAGATGCTGCAAATTACCGACAGAATTCCGACAAATAGAGGAGATTATTGGTGCTTAAAAAGTTTTATTTTGCTTTTATAAACTCGGGATTTTATGCCACAAATTTTGCATTTTTGTACAAAGTTTTTTTACGAAAATTTTTTGATAAAAAGGATGATGTCACTGCTAGTTACTTCCGTTAAAGAAGTAGGTTCTGTTATTGCGTTGGTCCATTTTTTCATCGAAGGTAACTCAAAAGCTGTTAGCTATTGTTGATGAAATTTTGGAGGAGTTGAGCATCGCTGAAGCAGATTTCATTTGGTAGCAATTCTTATCTGGATGCTGAATTATTATCGAGGATTCTTTTACCGTTAGCAGGTAGCAAATGTCTTGTGCCTACCTGATGGTAGCACCATTTTTAGTGGTTGGTTTGAGATCCCTGATAACTTAGTTGTAAATTTTAGTAAAATTTTCGTTGACACAACATAGCTGATTTTAAGTCGGTTTGAGTTGTATGTTGTCACATTGCAATGCTGCTGCTGCTGCTGCTGACGATGATGATGATGATTATGATTATGATTACCTCCGCCAAGGAGGTGGTTTTTGTTTGTTTGTCTGTGAGTCAGCAAGATAACTTAGAAAGTTATGGACGGATCTTTCTGAAATTTTGTGGGTATGTCGGGCATGGAACAAACTACCAGTGATTCAGTTTTGGGGGTGATCCGGCAGGAATCCTGGATTCAGGATCACTTTGAACTTTTCGTTACCATTGCATTAAAGGGGACACAAGGCAAACCGCTGTTTTCGCTATGTTGCTGACACCTGGCGAACAACATGCCGTTGAATCAAGGTTTTTTAGGTCACATAAAACTAGGTCAATGTAGAAAATGCAACTATAGTTCGAAACGCACTCAAGCCTTGGTGGAGGTGTGTGAACTGCTTTCTAGTTTGGTTAACGAATGTGGTTGAATGTTTACAGGGTCGAGATGGCAACGAGTACAGTCTCGGCTTAACACCAACTGGAATTCTTGTCTTTGAAGGAGAACAAAAGATCGGGCTCTTTTTCTGGTTAGAAACTTATGATATTTCATATTCATCATTTTGCGCTTCAACGGTTTCAGGTTTAAATCTGGGAACACAATCTCATCAGAGTGACAATGCATCACCTGCCATAAAAATTAGCTTGAGTGCTACTGAGCATAAATTTCTGTTGTTTTTCTAAGCATTTCAGAAAGTCTTGCTTTGCAATTTGTGGTGAAATATGATCGTTTAATTTCTGTGTAAAGTCTTAAAAGTGGTAGTATTTATGTCCAATAGCTGGATCTATAATCCCTTGGTTCGTGTATTTGAATTCAGCTTACTGGAAAATGTAGCAGTTGACTCAGTTTGTCTCGTCAAAAATTGTGGATCAGTGTAATATGCAAGTCGGTGATACATTTTTATTAATCCAGCGACTCTGAACGTTCATTGAGCTGTCAGTTATGTTGTGTATGGCAGGCCAAAAATCACAAAACTACAGTTCAAGCGGAAAAAGCTGACTCTGGTCGTTGTTGAGGATGATGACAGCGTAAGTGTTCTTAGTTGAGTTCTGCTGCTGTTAAAATAAATATTTCACGTTCTGTATTGTACTGTTTGTTGCCATTATGAAGTAGAATTTCTTTGACTAAGAATTTGTACCCTTATCAAGGAGTTATTCATTCTCGAACGACATCTGTGATAACAGCTTTTCGTGCTAAAATTAAGTGTTTGTGCAGTATATCAATTTTAGTCATAATAAACGTTTATGAATGTTTCTTTTCAATTCGTTCCAGCTGCTGCACGAAGAAGCTTGTAAACATCTTACTACTAAAAAAGTAAAGTCCTTCCCAAGCCTTATGGCCCATAGGGCGGCGCTGATCTCCGTTGCTCAAGTTGTCTAAGGCCCTCAGCCAGACATCAGTTTTTACACTGCGAGACCACGGATACGGTCCCAGTGGTGAAGCCGGTACCAAATTATACTGCTTGGTGACAGAGGCACGTGTGTGAACAACTTGCCTAAGGTCGTTACCTGGCAGTGTCCCGGTGCGGAGTCGAACCTGCGCCTTAGAGTTACCTCAGGATTACAAGCCCGACACGTTACCGTTAGACTACCGAGTCACTAGCATTAGTAGATTAGTAGTGATTGTAATACTAATGAACAATGTTTATAGTGCTGTCATCATAGCACTGCCACTGTGCCGTTCACGCAGTTCATTCCATGGAAATGCAGCATGAATGAGCACCCACCCGGTGGCTGCTGATCTTTGCACCAAGCTGATGGGCTCGAGCTAACAGATCCACCTAAACTGGCAGCTACAGTACTACGCTCGTCATTGCCATTTATTGCTACTCAGCTCGAAAGCTGATACTAGTACAACTACTACTATTGGTTGTAGGGTCATGAGCAGGAACACCCATCGGCTGCAGCATCAGAGAGGATGTAAACATCTTACTCTTAAGCTGTGTTCATGGCGACAAACTCAACTCAACTGAACTGAACTGCAGTGACTCACCTTTCAAGCAGTGGACTAATAGCAGAGCGCCGCACTGCCGCGCATGGAATTTCTTAAGCTAATGCAAATATTATAGTGCCAATAATAATATGTCTCGATGCAGTGTAAGAAAGCGTAAAGCCGTTGCATTGATTTTCTTATTTATTCTGTTCAGAGTTGTAAAAAATCCGTTTCTAGCGCGGCGCTACGAACAAGGTATGTAGTTTAATTACACGCGAAGCTTTGCATAAGCGAAGGCCTTTAGGTGCCGGCATTGTAGTTTCACAGCACTGCATCGTTTGCAGGCAAATATTTACTTATTTATTCCTCGCACTGGTCTGGAAAACTAAGTGAGTTCAGTTGAGTTGAGTTGAGTTGAGTTGAGTTGAGTTTAGTTTGTCGCTATGAACAAGGCTTTACTGCTACTAGCTTGCTGCTGCTATTACTACTACTACTACTACTACTACTACTACTACTACTACTACTACTACTACTACTACTACTACTATTGTTTGGTAGGGTTGCGAGCAGGAGCTTGTGAATATCTAACTACTGCTGCTGCTGCTGCTACTGTTGTTCGTAGGGTCATGAGCAGGAACACACGTTTGTGTTTCGGCTGCTGCATGAGCATGCTTGTAAACATCTCTGGAAATGTGCCGTTGAGCATCACACGTTTTTTCGTCTTCGTTCCACCTCCAAACAGCCGACCGGACGTCAGAATTTCTTCCGCATGGGATCACGATTTCGATACAGGTCCACCAGTCTCTCGTGTATTTTCACCTCCATGTAATAGGTTTACGTAATTACACAACGTAAAATACAACCGTTGTCTAGTTTATTGATGTTGTGGCAGCAGCCATTGCTATTTATGTAACTCGTTATTAGCTAGCATTTTGAACTCCAAGTTTGTCTAAAGACACTGGTCAGTCGAGTCATTCTTGACCTGGGTTTGCTGGTAGTGATGGTGGTTGTAGTAGGATTTGGGTGAGTGTTGTTGTGGTTGGATTGAAGTTTCAGTTGGCCAGCATGAATTGTGCTTGACGTATTATACATGCAGTAGTAGTATTAGTAGTAGTAATCTGTCTATGTGTTGTAGTGTGTAAATGGAATTTCAGGCAGCCATTATAAATTGCACTCGTCGAAGTGTAGCAGTATCAGTAGTTGTAGTACTGGTTTGTTTTGGTGGTTGTAGTAGAATTTCTCTGTCTGTTGTAGTGGACGGACAGAGTTTCAGTCGGCCAGTATGAATCGTGCTCGTCGCAGCGTGAGGTTTGAGCGTAAACCAAGTCAGCGATACTCGCGGCGTCCAAATTTTGAGCCTCTTTCATCAGTCACCCTGCCCCGCCGAGACAAGGACAACAATGATACCGCCATCGATAACAAGTACCTCTTTGATGTTTATTTTTATAGAAAAGCTTTTGTGAAGCAGAGTCATAATATGTTGCCATGATTTTTCAAACGTGATTATAAGTAATAATTAAAATGTGGTATTTTTTGCTGCAGAAGTTGTCAGTGTATTCAAGTCTGAGATATAATGCCACAATCAGCTTAGGTTGTCTGTGGCTAGCTGGTTGACTGGGTGATTTTGATTACTGGTAACATTGTCTTTTTTCTAACAGCATGTTGTAAACCAACAACAGCCATCCTAGACTTAACCTGACATTCCTGTTTTTCCAGTCCTCTTAAAACTGAACTGCTTAGTGCAGTCTATTTTTTCACGTTCATGTTAGTTCGTTACAGCGAGAATGAGCAGACAGAAATCCTTCGGATCTCAAGTTGAAACTATGCATATACTGTATGCTCATATGCAGATACTGGTGAGAAGATAGGATTGTTCGAGATGTGCGGATAGACCTTAATTTTATCAGCACATTGCAGCAATATGTTGTCATTTGACATACTTTATATTGCATATCATAGTGTAAGATGTGAGTTTGTGTGCTTGTTGATACAGGCTGAAAGTTGATGCGACTGCGTTGACCACCACCGCACCTGATGTGGCAAACATCGATGCTTTACCACGTAAGTCAAAGCAGCATCGACAGCGTGGAGGTTTGCAGTCGGCTACACCAGATGTCGCTATTTCGACCGCCAGTGTGACGTCGTCGGTGACGTCACCAGCCGCCACAGTGTCGGCGATTGAACGGCTTGATAACCTCATCAAGGTTTTTACTTACTTACTTACTGCTGTAAATTTAAATGTTAAAGGAAACACATTTCCCACAGAGCTATGGAACATCATATGGTATATGGAATAACAATGGTATACATAACCGGCTAAACAGCACAGTTCTAATATTTTCGACAGCGTAATGACACCCGGTAGCGATTTTAGGTGAAACTCACTTGGTGCAGTCTGCACCTCTCAGCTGAATTATTTCAATATAGCAAAAACGAAACATGCCAGCACATTGTGCCATGTACAGATGCACGAACAGATATATACCTGGGTTTTCTGTGAAGTATTTGTTGTCAGAAATTTTTACTTTTTATTAGTATGGATCGTTTGTTCACACATACACAGTTTTCGTCTGCTGATGCATTTTCGCCTACAGCATGGCATTTTTTGGCACTTTGCCATTTGCATCAATTGTGTGCTAGCAGGTTATGTATTTGCCACCCGACACAGTGAACAGTACTGAAAATGCCCCCACATTAACCCGCGCCAACGGTACTCGATTTATGGAAGGCTGAGTTGACCTTTGACCTTAGTGGCTGGTTGTAGATGCTTCACCTGCTCATAGTCACTCAGTAAATCATCTAAGTAATAACCACCAGGGTTCCTACAGGTCAGGGAAAACTGGAAAATGTCAGGGAATATGTGTTGTGAGGGAAATGTCAGGGAAAAACATTATTTTTGAAAAGTCGGGAAAAATGATCCTGGATCATGCAGACTGCAGATAACTGTGATTTTTTGCATCTCCAAATATTAAAAAGCAGGCAAATTTGTGGCTTCCATTGAACGTCCAAAAGCTAGACGTGTTTCAGCTTCAGGGGGGCTTTGCCCCACTGACCCCCCAACCAGGGCCTGTCATTTGCATATCGCTCTATTAATATCATTTCATTACTTAATAGCATTTATGACATTTGTGCAATAGGGTTATTGTTTCAATAATGTCAGAGAAATTGCCATTCCAAGACTGGAAAAGTCAAGGAAAAGTCGGGGAATTTTGCTACAGAAAACCTGTAGGAACCCTGAACCACTTGATGGTAACCCATGCAGGTGTTGAACTAACAACTGCTCGATCATAAGTCTGACTTATATTCACTCAGAAGCACGAGTCGGTATCTCACATTCCAATTCATTTCAGAAACATTCTACAGAACAGCGCAACAGTTCTGAACTTTTCTAAGCATGCTTTTTGTCGTGCCTCATCTACAATCTCTCTCAAACTGTTATTTGTGATTTAACTGTACGTAACATCTGGTACATTTAAAAATAGGCTAAAATCTGCTCTGTACAGCCGTGCTTTCCCACACTTGTGAGTGACATAACGTGTTTATAAACCATGTAATGAGTAAGTAAATAAATAATAAATTAGTAGTTGCAGTACTAAGTTGTTGTCTCCGGTGGTCCGGTGGTGAACTAGAGGTGCTAGTAGTAGTAGTAGTGATTTGTGATCTGTCGTTGTTGCAGAGTCCTGGTTCAGTTTCATCACGAGACAAAACTCCACCAAATGAAAAGGACACAGCGACACCAAATGGCTTGAAAGGTTTGACTGATTAGCTGTCAGAATTTATTTTCATTTATTAACTGATTTGTTGACTCATGTTGGCTTTCCCAATAATCTCACGTGGCAGTGGACTTTTTGCCTTTTCTTAAAATGACTGATCGATTTGTTTGCTATTTGTTTCTTTGTTCATTTGTTTATTACCTCCGCCAAGGAGGTTATGTTTTTGCCATTTTTTGTTTGTTTGTCTGTCTGTCTGTCTGTTTGTCTGTGTGTTAGCAAGATAACTGAGAAAGATATAGATGGATCTTTCCAAATTTTTGAGGGAATTTCGGGCGTGGTATAAGCTACAAGTGATTCAATTTTGGTGCTGATCCGGCAGGAATCCTGGATTCTGGATCACTTTGAAATTTTCGTTACCATTGCATTAAAGGGGGCATAAGCAAAACCGCTGGCAAAGCGAATATGGTGACGTCACCTGGCGAATAGCATTGCCTTGGCGGAGGTACCTGCAAGCTATGATTGCTTTCTAGTTTGTTGATTCATTTGTTTATTGATCGACTGATGTTAATCAGAAGAGTCTGAGCTGATGGCAGCCAAGATGAAAGGTCTGGACAAGCCATTGACGACGTCAAAGCCAACCACTAGCTCATCAACGTCAGCATCGTCAGCTGTCGGTCAGAGACCTCACAAGGACATCAACACGTTCGTCAACAACCAACTCAAGTTCACGTCTCCGACTCCAGTCTCTATCCCTCCTGACCAGATGAAATGCAACATTCTCAAAGCCGTCAGCGAAGAACAGCACTTCAAACAAGGTATAAACAATCTTCCTCTCTTGACACTACTGCATTCCTAACCAGAGCTGCCTAGAAAATTAATGATTAACTGCATGATTATCGGTTAAACTTTTTTAAAGATTAAAAAGTTTTAAGATGAGCTGAAAACTGGGAGTGAAAAACATCTTGGTACCAAAATACAGTGGTGCACTTTTGCATTTTCAGTCCAGCCAGGTTTTTACTCATTTAATTTTGAGTTAAAGTCACACCAAAACGAAAGCATTATCAAGTAGATATGACGACAGGCATGTAGTTGAATGATAAACTGTATACGTTTTATTCCGTTTAGAAGACTGGATAAATCAAACACTTATTAACTGTGTCTCAGTGTATTAGCCAAATAACTGATCAAATAGTATAACAGAAATATGCATTTTCTTGGATAAATACCACTGTTAGTTCAAGTTAAAATCAACTAACGATTAATCAGTCATTAATTTTTACAGTTAGCTGTTAAAAAGTTTCCATCATTGCCAGCTCGGCTTTTGACACATTACATTTTCTTTTTGTTGTTTGCTTTTTATCCAATTTTTTATGTCCCAGTTACTTTTGTGCACTAGTGCTCTTGTCCTGGTTTCGGCTTCACAGCCGTCTACGGCTTTATAGCCGCTACCTGTAACCTTGTGGTTACATTCGGGGACGCGCATTGGGCCGAGCTGATACGGCCTCGGTGCTGGGCAGGTGTAAGAGCCTGTCCACCGCGGAGGTAAGGTAAGGTAAGGTAAGGTAAGGTAAGGACTTTAGTGCATAGAGCTGACTGTGTGTGCTTGTATGCTTTGACAGAGAAACTCGCAATGGAGTCTCCGGATTTGAATGACACTCGAAGGTGACAAGATTCAATGGCTTATTCCGTTGCTTTTACTTCTTACAATGCTCGTCGTACCACTGTAGTTGCTTATTACATCTCCTGAAAGAAAGGGGATATGTTTTAGCCTGTGTCTGTCTCTCTGTGAGTAAGTTAGTGAGTAAAATGTAAACTTATTTGGTGCATACTGTTAAAAGATACCTCTAATGCATTATAATCTTACTTATCATAAGACAGTTAGCATCTGTTTGTCTGTCTGTTCAACTGCTGTATTTATCAAATAGTTAGGAACAGATTTTGATGACCTTTTTAGATGAGGCCCAAATTAACAAGTGGTTAGTTGTTGACAGTGATCCAGAACAGGGAATTTTTCAAAATGTGCATATGACAAATTTCTGTTTGGTCATTTGCATGCTATAGACTAAAAGGTTGTGTATACTGTATAGCTGTTAGTGCGAAACCAGTCACTTAGCTGTGGAGCGTCACCTGCTATATGGGATCACACAGTGTTACTTGCCACCTGACACTGGTGAATGCACTCCACCTTAACCCCAGCCAGATAGGTGGGGGTATTCAATCAACTTACCCCGGAGGGAGTTGATCTTGGTGTTGGTTGTATACCTAGATCAGGGGTCTCAAACTCACGGCCCGCGGGCCGCATGCGAAGGCATTGTTTGCGGCCTGCGACACATTATCTGAAATTCAGAAAAATTGGGATAAATAGTAGTCATTTTATTCATTTTTACACTTACAGCATTTTTAGCCAACGGTACTTAAGTAACAGTCGGTCGGCTATTCTAGCGACAGCTGGGTATCTTGTTCTTTTAGTAACCCAGCAAAACTACTATTTTTCATTTGCGATTACTTTATTTCTGAACTATACTGTAAAAGTAACTATATTATATTTTTCTCATTTGTATTAATTACTGCATTTACTGCATTTTTCATCTCTAAAACAGTGCGGCCCACCGACTGAATGATATCTTGCAGTGTGGCTCGCGCCCACAAATGAGTTTGAGACCCCTGACCTAGATGGTTTACGTATCCATGTACCAACCACCTGATAACAACTCGATCATAAGTCTGACACTTTACCGTTGTGCCACCGAGCCGTCAGGTGCATGTCTGTGTGTTGTTCCGACAACAGTTCGGAGGAAGTGGAAGATGATGATGATGGAGATGAAGATGAGGAGTCGAGTGTTGACGATACTACACTGCCTGCTGTCATCAGTGACAACAGCCGTGATCTCTCATACTACAGGCCAGTTGTACTGGTAGTAGTAGTGTACTAGTACTTAAAAAAGAAAAAGGTAAAAAAAAGGTCGACAATTTGTATGGCGCATCATCTCAAACACGCCTCTAATGCGCTTTCGTCACTAACCAGAGCCACCTGCCGCACGGCCACCATGTGCAGCCTGCAGACACAGGCTGGCGCAACGGCCGGCTAGGCAACCCCAGTCACCAGTACCAAAGTCCCCACCTTCCGTAACCCATATAAATAAGTTACTACTCATTTTACCGTCCCACGGAAGGTAGAAGGCTGAGTCGATCTAGTAGTTGTAGTAGTGTCAGTGGTACACTGTGAGTCAAAAAACGTGGCACTGTAAGGCATGATACAGATTAGAATGCACTTCAAATGCCATTCAATATTTTTCTACTTCAAATGCTCCTCGAAAGTTTTGAACATGAGCAAGACATTCTGGCCTGTCAAAAGAAATGTCCGAATGTTTGGAATGCACATGGAATTCTGTCAGAATGTTTAGAATGCACTACAATTTTCCAAGAATGCGCAACAGATGTTCGTTGGATGGCATTCGAGCTCATTTTGACCCTCGTGTGAATAGGGTTTATCAGCAACTTGACTGGCTGATCGGTTGGTATATGTTTGGTCTATAGGAAGGCCGGCTGGTCGTCAAAAGAATCGTCAAAAGAAGATCGGCGTCAGTTGTTGAGTTCCTCATCACAAGAACAAAATAAGTCAATCAGCAACACTGGGTCGGTCTGCTGTCTGTCTGTCCGTCTGTGTCTATGTTTCTGTGTATTGTTATCAGCCAGTTTGCGAAGTCAGAAGGCTAACCAAGCAACCCCATCTCTCAGCCATAGTCCAGTCAAGGCGCCTGTCCCTGTTCGGACACATTGCACGAATGCCTGATGAAACAGATGCAAAACAGATCTTAACCGCTTCCCCCGCAGGAAACTGGACGAGACCACTGGGACGTTTTCGTATTACATGGATGAAAACCATTCAGTAGGATCTGAAATCCAGCGACCTCAATATGGACGACGCAGTTGACCTGGCTCAGAACCGTCCACTCTGGAGACTGATGTCTACGTTTGGCTCTACGCGCTCTTAGTGGTGCTTGCCAGAAATGATGATGATGATGAGTTTGCGGCAGTTTTACAGACTGCATTGCATGTGTTGACTCTCCATCTCTCTGTCTATCCGTTCATCCTCTACAGGTTCTTAGCTTGAAAATGAAAAGACATAGAAAGCCCAGATTGACGTGAACGTTCCTGAGGGCAGGATTAAGTTTCGTTGTGCCGATTTTTAGTTTAAAAGGTCAAAAGTCATCATCGCGAAACGTCAAAGATTTTCACGAAATGACACGTAACATCGATCAACTCATTAATTGTTAATGTATTTATTGATTGATAATTTTTTGATTAACCGATTTATATGTCAGAGTTGCTGTTGTTGAGAATTGGTTGGTGATTTCTAGTACTAGCTCGTCATTCATCATGATCTCGGGATTGGATGCAAGCTGAAATTTCAGAAACATTAATTGATTATTTAGATTGGTTATTTGATGATTAATGCATTTAATTTGTAGTCAGAGTTCGTCACGTCGACGTCTGAGGATAGAAGCCAGTGCCACGCCTCCCGCTATTGTGGTATGTACGAGAAAATAGCTAATTGCAGTAAATAGTAAAAGTTAGCTTGTACATCAGCTACATATTAATGTGCATTAGCTGAAAAGTTATTAATATGTTTTGACCGATTGACTGAATTGTGGTATGAGATTCTAAAAATAGCAAGTGGCAATATAGAGTGTGTGGCTCGGTAGTCTAATGGTAACGTGCCGGACTTGTAATCCTGAGGTCACTCAGGGGCGCAGGTTCGACGCCACACCAGGACACTGCCTTAGGCAAGTTGTTCACACACATGTGCCTCTGTCACCAAGCAGTATAATTTGGTACCGGTCAAAGGGCGGTGATGCCCCGAGGCTGGGAAGGTAACCGTAGGTCCGGCATCGCACTGGCCATGCGTCACAGACTCAAGTGGTTTATCCACCTACGGGCTCAACGGCCGCGAGTGGGAGATGAGCACCCCGCCTATGCCCCTGCTGGGGCATGGCTCCCTTTACCTTTTAATATAGAGTGAGTTAGCTAATTTTTTCACTAGTATTGCTCTTTTCATTATCGTAACAAACGTGCCTGTGTTCAACCTTCGTGTAGAGCTATTTATTCATTTATCCTTGCTTTATTTGAGAGATTTTGTTTAGTTTAATTTCCAGTTCATCGATAAGTGACGGTATTATATTGTGCTGCTTGTGCTAAGTATTAATTTATCGTTTTGTTTTGTATGCTGCGGTTGTTAAATATTTTTCTTATGATCATTTGCTGCATTTACATGTGCTCGTGTGCTTGAAATGTGAACAAACCGGCCCATAACATACAAATAACTAACAATAAAAACTGTTGCACAGTATTTTCAGGCTGACATATAAGTACTTCAGCACATAATCAAACTTACTGATATGGCCTTGATGCTTTGCTGAAGACTTTGGCAGAGTTTCCGGTTAAAAGAAATCTTCTAATTAAAATATTTTAACAAACAAGGCTGTGCCGTGCTGCTAGAGTTTTTGAGTAATCTGAGTTGTTTGTCATTATGGTCGTCTGTCACTGCTATAGCAGTACGGTACATGTAGTTTGTTTTGATGTGGTTGCAAGTGATTAAGGGTCGGTATCTCATTTTTTGATTAACTAATTAGTTGGCTAACTATCAGATTGTTAGCATTGGAGGTATTAGGTGCAAAGTTTGACGCCATTTTGCAAAAAGTTAACCGTTCAGTCGATAGTTAACCAGTTGAAATTGGCCAGTCATAGTTAGCTAACAGCTGACTGCCACATTCCTCATTCCACAAATGCATATTCAGTTGATCAACTAGTTACTGGTGGCGTGGCGTAGTTGGTAACGCGTTTCGGCTGAAACGAAGTTACTCTACGCTGGGCCCGGTTAGTACTGCGATGGGTGACTGCCTGCAGGTAGGTAAACCATCTCGGTGCGAAGCCTGCCAGCTAGGTCGACTCAGCCTTCTACCCTCCGTGGGACGGTAAAATGAGTAGTAACTCATTTACATTTGTTATGGAAGGTGGGGACCTTGGTACAGCTGACTGGGGTTGCCTAGCCGGGGCCTTTACAGCCTTTGCGGCAGGCGGCTGTGGTTAGTGACAAAAGTGCATTAGAGGCGTGCTTGCGACGATGCGCTATACAAATTGACGACCTTTACCTTTTACCTTTTTTTACCTTTACTAGCTTAGTTTGCCAGAAACCGCCAGTGTTTTCTGTAGTTAGTGATGTGATCCACTAGCTGTAAATTCTGTTATGACAGGCATCGGTCGCTGATGCGGCATCGGACGAAGTGTCCGCGTCTTCCGGTTCCAGTATTTCTCCAAGATATGATAACAAAGATGACGAAATCTTGATTGACTTCGCCAGTCGGGAACTTCCTCACATGTCCGCCACTCAGCCTCGTTCTGATGATGGTGGGGAAATCCCGTCAGCCAGTTCTGCAGGATTTACCAGTGCTCTGCCCGCTGTTGACGGTGGGAAGTTACCGCCATTGAAGCAGTCACAGAGTCCCCCTCCCGCCTTTGATATGGCTGTTGCTGAAGATGGGGACATTTTACTGGTTGGTCCAAATTACAATGGAACTGAGCCATTCATAGGTGGAAACTCTGCAGAATACACCACGACCACTCCAGTCTCTACTGATGTGCCTGCTGATGACGATGATGGCAGGGAAATCTTACTAGTCAGCCCAAACTGTACCGTCGGGACTCACCATTTCCTGGATGGTGGAAAGTTTGGTGAATTTCCACCGGAGATTGGCTTTCGGAAGACAACAAACCCATTCCTGGCGGATATTCTTGCTACGTCAACGTTGAGCGGTAACGAAGCGGCAGTTTCAAATGGAATCATTTCGGATCCACTTGAACAGTACACAGCCAGCAACATTGATATACTTGCAGTTGGACCGGATACAGGTACTGGAGTAGCGTTCCGGCGATCACCGTTTACTGGAAGAGTCCTGTCCCCTCCTATTGGCCACCAGTCTGAGGCTAGTCCCACGGATCGCTGGTCACCAGGCTGTGGTGAAGTCACTGGTTTACTGTCGAGTTTCCGACCTCAGGATATCACGATCCAGTCAGCTTCATCAAGTCCTCCGGTTGCACAGTTGCACAAGGCAGGTCCTGTGGTAGCCCGTTTATCTCCAGGATGTGCAGGGAAAGTTCCCAGTCCACTTCTGTCAAGTTTCCGTCCGCGGGATATTGTGGCTGAGTCTACAACATCGCGCTCTCCAGTTTGTCGCTTTTCCGAGGCTCATCTGCCGACACGCCAGTCTGCCCCGAAGTGCACAGAAGCTACCACCGACCCGTTCTCTACTTTCCATACTCGGGATATCGCGATTTCTCTGATTGGTGGCCACTCCGAAACTAGTCCATCTCGAGATTGGTCTTTTGGATGTGGCGGAGAAGTCTCCACTTTCCACGCTCGGAATATTGGAATTGCTCCTATCAGTGGCTACTCGGAGGTCGGTCCATCAACACTCTGGTCATCGGCATCTGGAGAAGTTGCGGCTCCGTTGTCAAGTTTCCGTCCTCGGGATGTCGGGAATGAATCAGCATCCTCACTGCCTATTACTACTGCTGCTGCTGGTGGTCTTGGCATGGTATGTGAAACGGATCTGGACAACTCCATCGTGTTGTCTACATCTCCAGTTGCCTTCATTGTAAGTTGACCAAGCGACCGATCGAAGCATGATAGTCCGCAATGCATGTCTCATGCGACAAGTTGTTCGTTAAGTCATCGACTAACATTTGTTAACTTGTTAGTTAGTGACAATGGGTCCTCTGATGAGTAAATCGAGAACATACACAGACACACGTGTCGTTAGCAATTTATCCAGTTGCCTTTATTGTTAAGTTGACAACATTCGTTGTTGAATGGTTTGCGTCTCGAGTTCATCGTCTGTATAGTCTGTTGCATGTCTCATGACGGGTCGTTTTGCATTACATTGAAATAGATATAATAAATATATCTTAATAAGCATGCATGTGTTTGTAAAGCATGGGCTGATCATCTGCATGAGTAGTCTGTGTATGATTTGTGCTGCGTTATTTATTAACAATGCTAAGATATAATGTTGTGTGCATAATGTTTTTGGTTAGTTAAGTTTGGTCTGCATGCATTGCATACAAGTTTGAAGTAAACATTTGCTTTGTTGGTTAATGCATCGTGTATTGCATTGTATCAGCTGCATTTGCATGTGTTCATTTCTGCATCCCTCGTTTTCCAATAGACAGCATTCTGACATTGATGACTGTCTGGAGCATAAGACGGAAAATTATTGGAACTGCCATTATTGTTATATTGTTACATATGCACACTTTGGATTGGCATTTCTTACAATCTTAGGTTTAGGTTGTTTTTAGGTTTTGTGTCTCATAACGGTTAAACTTTGTGTCAAGGTTAAATTTTTTGTTTCATTATTATATGTACGTTATTATGTTTACGTGCATTTTGTGTCTGGTGGGACGTTAAACCCTACTCACTCACTCACTCATTCACTCTGGATCAATTCAACACTGTTGCTGTGAAAACACTATACCATTTCAACAACGCATGGTCACCATGGACCACCCATAGGAAGTCGACCCCCGGGAGTCGAATGGTCACGTGACCGATGCGCTGATTATTTCCTTTATCTTTTGTAAGTTAGCATTACGTTTGTGTGCATCTATATTGTATAGGTAGGTAGTATATTATTGTATTTTGTTCTTTTGTGTCGGTTTGATCAATTTTGCTACTAACTTTTTGTGATTACCTGTAGGACTGTCTCCAAAACGACCTATATTGTGTCAGTCAAGATGTTAAACCCTACTCACTCACTCACTCACTCACCCATCTGTCGTCTGTCACGTTTGTGCATTTATTTTTAGTGGATTTATATGCCGTTTGGCAGGTTCATTTGTGGGGTTCAGTGACGCATTGTCTTAGATGGGGGTCTTCAGGGAAGGGAAGATTTAGGAGTTTAATTCCAGCCACAGTTTAAGACTGCTACGTGGCAAGTAAAAATGAAGAGTTGGGTAGACAGCAATTTCGGCTTTTGCCCAGTTGTTTTTGTCCTTGATATTATTATTTTTTTTAAATGGATATTATTATATTCAAATTGAAATTGATATTATTATTATCATCATTATTATTGTCATTGTCATCGTGTGTTTGTCTTTGTGAACGCGCAGGAAACGGTGTTTGGTCACGATGGTCGCAAGAACTCAGCCGCCTCTTCCAGCGGGGACCACCATTACCCGTCTCATCGCTCCAAGCCCACCAACATCATGTCTGCAGTGGTACAACGCGATGACAACGACGACGACGATGCCTTAATGACGTCGTCCAACTGTGATGCCAGTGGTGACGTCAGCTACGACGGCAGTATGGCGGGAATGCCGTCTGCATGGCACGTGACTAATACGAGTGGTTTTGCTCTCGGTCGCAGGTCGACAAGCCAGGCTTCGCGCAGTAACACTGCCTTTCCACTTACCACCGAACTTTGATGAGACGCTTGTTGTACGGAGTCTTGAAGAAAAGTTACTGCAAGTCCTCGGAAATATTATAGAGTTTTAGGATTGTACCAAGGTTAATTCAATTTTAAGTGTTCAGTCAACTAATCGAAATTGGTAACTCACCCATTATCTCAAATGGCATTCAGTTGACACAGTTAGTAGTCAGCAAAATCCCTTACCCTAACCCTAACCCTAACCCAGTCATCTGAACCACAGTCAGAACAGTTGGCTAGTGTATTTTTTCAAAGCAGTGTTGTCTTGAAAAATTGTCGAATCTTACTTGAAAAGTCCTGGAGAATGGCAATAATGGCAGAGTTTAGTGAAACGTACTATTGAACACACACTGAGACAGCATCTCAGATAATCTCAACTCTTTCCTGTAGATCTGAAAACCCTTGAAAATATTGACACTCAAAGTGCACTGAACGATTTGTTCATCAAGCATTGTATCTAATGGTGTCGTGGCAAGGGGGATAGGGTAGCTGCCTCGCTTGAGTTTATGGCCGTAGAAAAATCTTTTGAGAATTTTTTCTTGATGGAAAATTTTCGTTTAAAATGCTCATTTTGGGGCTGAAGAACCAACATTCTGGTGAATTTGGGGCAAATTCGAGCACTCGTAATCTTTTCTGTTGGAAATTTGCAGTTGTCTGTCAAAAATTTGTAGTATCTCCTGGACAGTTGGAACTTCCTGCCTCATTTACTTTTCCAACCGACGCCGCCGCTGATTCTGTCCTTGTCGCAGAACATTTGCAGGACATTTCTACATGTAACCATGGCTTCATCGCTGGTATATATCGCTTGCACTCGTTTTCATTCCAAATAATCTAAAACGGGTGTGCCGCTTTTTCCATCAAGGTTCGCAGAATGCAAAATTCTGTCGTTTTGTAGAACGTAACGTGCCAACATATCAGCGTTTATCCCAAGTGCTATTTGTTTTGGTTTTAAGTGTAATTTTATTTCATCCGTTTTTAATCTTCTGATGCTGCCGGCTATTTGGCTTTCGTTGGTGCAGCAAATGCTGCATTTTTGTTGCTGAAGTTTATTTTGATGAAAGCGGAATTAAGCTTTTTTCACTTGCACATAGCCGAATGTCAGTTACTTCATCATCCACATTTATGAACATTTGTGATCAAAGTGATTGTGTTATCTGTGATTTTGTGAAGACTTCTTCGTAAACCACCTTTTCTGTTGTATGTTGTGCAGTTAATTTTGATCAGTAATATGGGGATTTGTTTGATTTTGGGAGGTAATGGGGTGAATGATCCCCCCCCAACATTTTGAGTGCGCATATTGAACCACCAGTTTTGTAGTGCAGCGTGTATGTAGCATATAATCTCAAACGGTTACCACAAACAGTTATGAAGTATAGTAATTTTGCTGCATCCGTCTGTAACTACTGCTTCTCTGTTATTGCGTGCAAGATGACACTTTTACTGAGCGGTCAAATTGTGTAACAGTTTAGTCTGTTCAACTGATAATGTCGTTAAGTTGCCTGAGGTTTTTTAATTTTTAGTTTTTTGATTTTTTTTGCAGTACTGTTAGTATCTCGGTGCAACTCTGTCAATTGGTGATAAACGTTACTTTTGTTTGATTATAAATCATTTTAATATAACTTTAGCTAGTGCGTTTATGTGTGTTTCATTTTTTCCAAAAAGCTTTTTGGAACCGTATGAGTCTGGAACAGTTTGCCGGCTGCACTGCAGGCCGTAGAGGACTACGAACAGTTCAAAGCGCAACTAAAGACACATTTGTTTGACTGATTTAAACCGCGGCGCCTAGTGACTTCTGCTTTTAGGCGCCGTGTATAAATCCGCTTTATTATTATTATTATTATTATTATTATTATTAATATGCGGCTGCAGTTCTAGTCACGAAGTAATTATGAACTTAATAATACTTTGTTCTGCTTTAGTTCAATAAGACTTATCATCTGTTATTCACATTTGCAGGCAGGCTTAGTTTAGAAACTGGTTCAACATATCATAGAAGTACCAACATTATTAGCAAATTTGCTCATTGCTATAGCTCTCATTTACATATATGCATATGCATGTTGTGAATGATTAGCCACATAGGCAGCTGCGCCCATGTCAATCAACGTGCTTGGTACTAACTTATGTACAGTATGCCATTGCTAATTTACATATCAGTCAGATTATATCATATTTATTTTGTCAAGTTAGTTTGCGTATTGTGCTGTATGTTGCCATACAACAGTAAATTTGTTAGTGTAATATTGGCTTATTTTGCTGTTAATTTTACACTGTTTAGTGGTTGCAGTTTGCATGAAATGTTATTTTTCTCAAATTTTATCAACCGGAGATGTTGAGTTTTTGTTTTTTTTTCTGTGGAGAAAATGAACCTTTGATGTCTTTGATACAATAACGTGTGGTAAGGTGATTGGTGCTATGAGTAACTTCAGTTTTATTACGACAAATATCAATTAATGTGTGTTTAAATGTATTTGTCGTTAATTGAAACTGAATCGCCGAGTGGAACTGTCTGTGTATTATAATCCGTTGGGCCTGTCTGTTGTCTGATTGGTTGAGGCAGTGCAGATAATGAATATGTATGAACACTATGCCATACGTTGTGAATTTACTGGCAAGCTGTTACTCTGTATACATGTATCCTGTTGCTTGAAAACCTGATCGTTTTCTGCAGAACTGTTTTGACTGCAACATTGTCAGTAAGGTAATACTATTTCGTGTTGTAATGAGTCTTGCATAGCGATACATCTCACTGCTTGACATTTGTTCAAGTTTTACCATTGCACCCCAAGAAACGCCCAAAACGATTGCGTTCACGTGCCTGTGGGGATAGCTTGACTTTTACACTTTCCAGATACATTCGGAGTTGCGTAGTGCTGACACGATGAACATTTTTCATTAGTGAACCAGAGGAAGTTCAGGATAGCAGTGCAGCATTACTGTTGGCATCGGTTAAGACAACAAGTGCACGTTTTATGACGTCATTGTTGCATCACAACTTGCAAAGAATATTTAACTGAGAGTCACGTTTTGTTTAAATATTTTGCATTAGTGTTCTTTAGGCTACATTTGCTATGAATTTTTGTATAAATGCATTACTGTTTGACTAGGTTAAGAAAGAAAGACAAGAAATTTGAGCTAATGCTCACAAGACGCGCGAAAGCCTATCGCAGTTCTGGTTCAGTAGTTTAGCTGAAAATTGGGGTGTTCACGCTAAGTTAATATACAAATCCAAATCCTCTATCTGGATCGCATAACGGTAGTTCCGTGGCGCCACCTTGTGAATGATATAGACTTGTGTCGCAGCCCGAAATTGCCAAAAAAATCCATAAAACCTCCTATTTTAACGTTCAAGGTCATTGAATTTGGCGCCAATCGAGAGCCAGTGTACGACTTCCTATTAGTGATTAGTAACCTAGGCTTTATCTGGCACCGTTACTGAGCTACAGCGACTTATTGGCCAAAAATCGCAAATTTTGCCCACCCCCTCTCATTTAGCGCCCTCGTTCGGGGTGACCCCCTTCGAGTTTATGGAAAAGCTTTACGCTCCTGAAACTAGAGTATTCCACGCAGCCAACGGTGAAGATTTGGTGATCCTAGCTTACACCGTTTTTGACTGATCTACCCGTGTGACAGACGAACAGACATACAGACAGAATTGCGATGGCTAAGACGCGCTGAAAGCAGTAGCTGCTTTTACGCACTAAAAGCGGCATTTTTTTAAGTCCCATTCAGTAACGTGGAGTAAGAATCGGATACGATAATGGTTGTTGTTGTGTGCATATGTGTCAGTTAAATGTTGGTGTAATTGTGTTGTCCAACGTACTCATAGTTTAGTGCTTCATGTCAAATCAAATGTCTGGGTAGCCAGATTGTGGCTGAACGTACTGTAAGTACCGTACGTACTGGGCCAGCCAAAAAAGTGACATCCATTTGCTATTTCTCTTCTTATATGCGATATGTTTGCAGTTTTTGTTTACTAACGTAATCATTTTCATTTATTTACGTAGAAATTGTGTCATGAGCGTTGATGATGAACGCTGCATGCTTCGCAATCTACATGTGGAGAAACACTAAGGTTCTGAAACAATTATAAAAATATTTTTTTAAATGAGCACATTTTCACTGTTAGTAACTTAATGGCAGATATTGTAAATTTGTTCAAACAGTATGAATATCTGGGGTTCTGTAGATTACGTGTAGATTTTAATTTTATTGACGTAGTTGAAAGGGGTGTCACTTTTTTTGGCCCATACTCCCGGTATATGTATTGTGTTTATTGTGGACTTGGTTTGTACGTGATCGTCAGCATTATTACTAACTACTTGCTTGACAACTGTCGACAGCTTTGCGATGTACATTCAATGAACGTTTTCTGCAGACGTATATCAAGCATTCTGGCACTGTTATTTACTTCCATTTAGAGGTGTCGAAGCGTTAATTTTTTTAACGCATGCATTCACGCGTTAATAACGCATCATTATATTGATGAGGTTGTAGGTGGAGTACGTAAGAGAACTCTCTTCCTTTTGACATCCGCAATAGAGGATCATTAGCTTCCTTCCGTCGTAAACTCAAAACATTCTATTTTTCAACGTCTAGCCATGTTTAGTGGCCCGCTTCACTCCTTACCTCAGCGCCTCAGATTCAGTGAGTTTCTCGCTGACATTGTGCGCTTTATAAATTAAATTTACTTACTTACATGTACATCAAGTAGGGTGATTGGAATGATGACCGACGAACTCTTATAGCTGTGTCGCAGGACCGTGACAGTAGTGATCGGACGGCAGCAAAACAATTTTTGATCACTTGAATGCTATTCGGTCGTCAAATAACCAGGGTTGCCTGGTATATGGATGTCCATAATCTATGGATATTGAGTCAAACTAATAATAAGTGACATCAGCACGTCATTAATTAGTTAGCTTAAATTAATTTATTAGCACTATAGCAACAACCGATTTTAATTTTCAGTGCCTTCATGCTGTTGGTTGAACAACAAAAGGGCTATCTATTAGTTTTTTTGCTTAGTAACGTACTTGAGGCTAGTGAAAATTACAGACCAAGTGTGCTTCAAAAGCGTCAACTCTACCCTATAGCTGTAGGCGTAAATGAATTCAATCTGTGTTTTGGAAAACGAGAATTCCAGCGGTTGCTGGGGTGGGCCGACTGTAGCGCCTATATCCTAAGTCCAGCGTCCAACTTCGGATTGCGGAAAAAGCGATTTCCCAAAGTGACTGCAGTCTCATACACGCTATGGTGACGCTGCCATATCAAACACTACAATTAACACTAAGATACGACACAGTTAATTCGGTGCACGTGAGCGATGGTGCAAGCAAAAGCTATGCATTCAAAATTTAGGCCAAATTACTAAAGACAGATACGTGGTTACTTTTGACAGCCTATAGGAAGTTGTCATCGCCCCATCCAACGGTACCATTGCCGACCTCTGACGACGTACCGTTTAGCCACATTATATGTGCTACGGACAGACAGACGACATATAGTACCCAAGGTTCGACCTAACAGGGGCAATAAAATTATGAAGATTTTCATAAACGTTAAGAAAAACTTATTTAGCAGAGCTCTAGGTCAATGCAAATGTGTCTTTATTTATTTTATTTGTATTTGTTAACAATTGCAAAAAATGTCTGCGTCATGTTTTTGTTGGGGAGGGATAATCGTTTTTGCACTGCTGTATTTTGTGAAAATTTGGGGGCTACATGTTTGCAGGATAGACGTCTGTGGATATGGATATATCCATGGATTTTTATGGAAAAGTTGTGGATATGGATATGGATGGGAGATTTTAAGCCTGCAAATAGCCGCAGCTTAATGAAATATTGTAACTCTTGCGTCATAGAATTTAGTAAATTTGCTCTGTGCGTTAATTTTTTTAACGCGTTTTAAGGCGTTAAGTCTATAAGGCGTTAATTCGACAGCTCTACTCAGTGGCTTCTCTTTTTTTCCCCTCTATGGAAAAAGTTTTGTTACGGGTGTAGTTTGCCTACTGAAAAATAGGGGGAAGTAAAAAAATAGGGGAGGGGGAGTTTTGATCTACAACCTTATCAATACTCCCCCCATTTTACACTGGGCGCAAGCTGCGCCCGCCAGGTGTAGGGATAGAAGCCACTGGCTCTGCTTCCGTTCTGTCCAATTGTCTCCTAAATTTTAGCCTCCGAAAGATTTTTTTTGTTTTTTTTGTTGGTAAAATGCTTCTGTCGGAAAATCGTATTGTGTAGAGTTGTATTGCTTCGTTAACGTATGGTATTATTATGGTGCGTGTATATGATTCGTATCTTCCGAGTGCATTCTGAAGCGCGGTTTCTTTATGCAGAAATATGTACTGCATGAGTATATTTCGTATTACCTTTCCACGCATACAGTATGAAAATATAAAGCGAAAATCATCTATACTTCTTTTTATACTAGCTATTGACACTATTTCGTCGGAAAATTACAATCTCCTGCCTTTCCTCCCTTCTCCCGAGAAACATTTTTAACCCACGATGCTGCTGCGTTTGCGTGTTACTACTGCTTCTTCGTTAATCCACGTAAGATGACACATCTTCCTGAGCGGTCAAATTGAACTAATCTGGCGGCTGGATAGGTAATTAGAACTAACAGTGGGCCCTGCATTCTTCAAGCGATATCTCTGAATTACCGCGCATCGTAAGTTGAAAGCTTTGCCCGGTTAGAAGTCAATGTTGTCATCTGATCACTATGACATCAGCGACAGTATAGGCCTAATTATTAATAGTGAAGTTATTTTTAAGCCCCCGGAACGATAGTTCGGAAAGTCCTTATGTTTTACTGCAGCTCTTTATTCTTTTTTCAACGCCAGATGTCCGAGGTCTCTCAGCTGATTGCCGCGAAATTTTGACACGTGGTTGGAAGCATGTTCTATTCTATAATGTCTGTCCAAAAATTTGGGGGCCTGCTCCCCCGCCTCCCCCCGCAAAAAAATGGGAGGGCCAAAACATGCTAAATTTGGCGCGATTTCGGACCACTTCCGACTTTGACCGCGAATATCTTTGGAACGGATAGGGATATTCCAAATTTAAAAACTAATTTATCGACTGCGATTTTTCCCGCGTTAGGCGGAAGAAGTCCGGTTAGACTTTGGTCCACTAACCACAGCGTTCACGCGGATCATGTTTACCCACCAAATTGACTTTTTCGGAAGACCATATTTCGACCTCTAGGGGGCGCTGCGCTTTGAAATTTTTACACGCGCTAGAGAATGACCAAGGCTTTCTAGCGCACACCCCATCGGTGACGGAGGTTTCTCTTACATATTTTTACAATGGGGGGGTCAAAAATTGGCTTAAAATTCAGCGTATTCGCGCCCATAACTTTGGGGTTAAATTAGGAATTGACGCCAGGAAACTTTGCCACATGGCTTCCATAAGGTGGGCATTGTGGCTTATTAACAACTTTTGGGGGCACTGCACTCTGAAAACTTGGGATAACAAAAACATCCAACATTTGGCGCGATTTAGAACAACTTTCGAATTTCATCATCATCGTCATCATTTATTTGCCAGCAAAGCATAACACATTGCACCAAGTTGACACAAACATACATTCGGCAAGACATAGGCCTACCAGGCTCATAGAGCCTTCCTAAGCTAAAAACACAAACACGTGAGTAGCACGGCAACTGAGACAAGTTAAAATAAAATCAATAAAAACACACAAAAAACACACACAAATATAGCAGCAGGCCTACACAGAACATTTCATATAGGGCGTAAAATCAGTATTTTTCAATGATCTCTTGAATAAGGATAGAGAAGAAAAGCTGACTGTGGGTGGTAAACAGTTCCAGACATCAATGACTCTTTCAACAAAAAAGTTTTGACGAACTGAATCTGTACATCTAGGTTTATATAGTTTGTATGAATGTCCTCTCGTCTGAGAGGAGGGGCTAAACGTGAAAAAATCATCGAAATTGACACCGACCAGACCAAGCACAATCTTATAGCACAAAATAAGATCCAGATACAGCTGGCGCAGCTCTAAGCTAGAAAGATTCAGACGCACCAAACGCTCCTTGTACGTTTAATCTTTAAGCCCAAACAGTCGCTTTGTAAACCGTCTTTGCACCTTCTCAATTAAGTCAATATCTTTCTTTAAACTAGGCGACCACACAACACTGTTATACTCTGAAATCGGACACATACACAATGAATGCCCTTATCAAGGTGCTTATCTGGCCTGAAACAAAACAACGAATAATGTGGTTCGCTCTTTGGTGGGCTTTATTAACTATTTCATTTACATGCTAAGAGGATGACAAGTCACGAGTAACTGTAACACCAAGGTCACGACAGGATATGACTCGAGGTAACTGACAATCGTTAATATAATTCTCTGTGGTGTCATCAATGCCAGTGTGACCAATAGTGAGTATGTTACATTTGCTAACTGATCACAGGCTGAACGGTGGTTCAAGCCCTGTGTTAACGGCGACTTCTCTTTCTTATGGGAAAGCCAAAAATTCGACCCCCCACAGAATCAAAACCCCTGACCCGATTGAGATAAAATTCGGCACGGTTAATTTCGTCGGCGAGGGGACCCATCACGCAAAATTTTATGCAAATCCCTCCAAGGGGGGCTTCCCGGCAAATGGGTGAAATATACGCAAAAATTTTTGTAGCTGTACATATACCTTTTTTTCAGAAACTCACCTACAGGTTAGACCCTTCGGCCGATTTTTGCGCGCGATGGCTCAAACGACGCGGTCTCGCGCAAGGATGTGCCTTTTGGGGGTTAAAAAATTTGAAATTAATATTTAACGTATTTATTCAAAAAATTCAAAAAAAT
>Ga0209367_1001820_pt1 | contig 27168 bp, 10 predicted proteins | sample WorMetLIZISLAND2_FD_187412 | JGI IMG/M metagenome (GOLD analysis project Ga0209367, IMG submission 187412) | Marine gutless worms symbiont microbial communities from Max Planck institute for Marine Microbiology, Germany - Olavius geniculatus... ... | reverse complement strand
GTCAAGGGGTCTATCCCCCGCCCAATGCACCCCCAGCAGTTCCGGCCCCTGGGGTCTACTCACACCAGCACCGTCAAGTGATGGCACCACCACCGGGCCTGACGCGTCCAGCATCGGTCACTGCTGACTACAAGAACCGACTCTACTTCGTCTTCGACGCCTGAACATTTGTTCACCACACCTCTGAACTTGCGACCAACAGCAGTGGCGTAGCCAGATGAGCAGACGGTAGGGGGCGACCGCCCCTCCATCGCACAACTTGTGAATGCAGTAAAACTTGTGCAGTAAAAATTTGGGCAGTGTAACTGTACAAAAATTTTGAGCTAATGCTCACGAGACGCGCGAAAGCCTATAGCAGTTCCGGTTCAGTAGTTTAGCTGAAAATTGGGATGTTCACGCTAAGTTAATATACAAATAACAAATTCTCTATCTAGGTCGCATAACGATAGTAGCGTGGCGCCACCTTGTGAATGATACAGACTTGTGTCGCAGCCCGAAATCGCCAAAAAAATCCATAATACCCCTATTTTGGCGTTCAAGGTCATCCAAGGTCATTGAATTCGGCGCCAATCGAGAACCAGTGTACGACTTCCTATTAGTGATTAATAGTAACCTAGGCTCTATCTCGCACCGTTACTGAGATACAGCGACTTATTGGCCAAAATCGCAAATTTTGCCCAACCCCCTTTCATTCAGCTCTCTCGTTCGGTTTGACCCCCTTCGAATTTATGGAAAAGCTTTACAGTTCCTGAAACTAGAGTCTTCCAGGCAGCCGACGGTGAAGATTTGGTGATCACCGTTTTTTCACCGTTTGCACCGTTTTTGACTGATCCACCCGTGTGACAGACGGACGGACGGACAGACGGACGGAATTGCGATGGCTAAAACGCGCTGAAAGCAGTAGCTGCTTTGCGCGTAAAAACTGACGAAATTTATACTTTCGCCCTATATGCATTTTTATCGCCTTTTCATGTCCAGAAATACGTTTGCTTGGAGCACCGTTCAATACTCCGCTATTGGGATCTTCCAGCGCTTTTCCACGCTGCCTAGCTTGTATGGGGGCGGACCCGCTGCTTCTGCGAAAGAAAGTTCACCCTGCTGTCGGCCTTTGCATCTTTTTGGGCCGTTTAGGTCTCAGTCCGCCTCTGCCGACTCCAATCTCTGGCTATGCCTATGATTAGCGGACGTATTATATATACCTTCGTATAGATTTGTTTCCATGCAGGCACTTATATTTTATGGCATTCAATTTCGCGCGCGCGAGTTTCTTTCTGAGTAGTTTTTTTGTTCATCGCCGCGAGTGGATCGTTTTTTTGCAGTATTCGCGTTCAGTTTTCTTTGCCCCGTATCTCGTTTGCCCAATGGTGTTGAGGCCTTTGTCGGCAGTCTTTTGTACGTATTACGTGTCTGCCGTTTGAGCTCAGTATTACCGTATACGTTTTCTTTTTTTTGATAGCTTTATTTTCTGTTGTCTGCCACCAGCCGTGCTATTTAACTGCTATATTTAAGATTAAATTAGCGTCGGCGAAACATATGTAGGGCTTACTGTCGTCCGACTTTAGTTCGGCCGGCTGGCCGCTGAGATGCATTCGTATCCAGTTTGCTCGGGGGATTTCCGGAAGAGTTTCAGTTTCAGTTTTGATGTTTAAGAGATTTAAAGTGTATTTTTTGTTGCACACCGTGTGACAACGGACAAACGTTTTGAGAGCTGTGCCTTGTATTTTTGGCGATACTCAGGAGTTATTTTAGATATCGTTGTTGACGATTAAAAGAGCACACCCCATGCCTGTTTGCCAGAATTATGGGCTAAGAATGCCTACGCATTTTTAGGGACAACGATCTCCCGACCCCTTCCCATGCGATAACACTTAATTTTGATACGATGATTTTTGTTACTTTCGTGTGCGTCGCTGCGTTTTTTTATACGCAATTAAACCGGTATCAATTGTTTGCGATACTCTGACTTATAACTGTTAGCGAAGGACTTTTGCTACATGTTTATGTGTTTGTTGTTATTTTTGTTACTGCGCATGCGTCGGCGTCTAAAGGCGCGTTTATACAGAGCGAACGAAAACAACTGAAATGAGTGAAAGAACTGAAATTCCAGTTCAGTTCAGTACAGTTCTGTCGCTCTGTACACGCCTTAAACCATGCTGTTCTTGAACAGAACGTTCTAAAAGCAGTTTAACCGATCGATGCGATTAACGGCGAATCAAATTATTCAGATTTATATCCAAAATTTGCTATTTTGGAACTACATTTCTGTAGGATAAAAATTATCGTCAATCGTGTATCTCCCATTGTACAAAATATTACTTTTGTGTCTCTGAATTTCGAACAAGAAGCCCAGCTGTTGCTAGGGTGGGGCCTACCGCACTGGTTTTCACTGACCTTGAATGTCATCCAAGGCCGATAATTTTTATGTCATCTGTAAGAGCGTATGTCACATTCTATTAGTGATTAATAGTAACCTAGGCCCTACCTCGCACCGTTTAGCCACAATGCATCCGTTGCAGACAGACAGACGGACGACAACTCGTCACAAAGGGCCGACCTTAAGCTTGCAGCTTAGCGGTCGGCCCAAAAACTCTTGACCATATCACTTAAGTAAACCTACGTCCTTTTTGGCTTGATCATTTGATTCGCTGCTTATTGTTAACCTCGTGGTGATACCGACCATTTTAGTTGTCGGTTTATATAAAGTAGCATTTAATGAATAGTTTTCGAACGAGCTCTCTGTACGTTTGCGTTGTTTTAGGCATTGTGCTATACAGCAGTTGCTATAATATCGATCACTGAACTTGCTTGTGTTGAAATTTTCTTGAAAGTGATTGATACAGTATCGTGATATACACTTTGGCCTCAGTTGCTGATATTAATAAATGCTATTTTATTCGTACATATAGGCTACTTTTTGGTGTTGATATGGTAATAGTAAAAAGCTGAAACTGTACCTTTGCCATGATCATGCCGATGACCTCTGCTTTTAACAACTAGAACTATAATTAACTTTTACAGTGGACGTCAATTAATTAGGTCCCGTGTTCAGTGGCGTAACTATATGTATTCTGGAGGCAAACGGATGCAACTGCGTCCGGGCACCAGCCCAGAGGAAGGCGTCAGACTCCAAGGCTCAAGTTCTGAGACAGTGTCATAGTTTAGTTTTTGATTATTTCGTCATTTTAATAAGTGACAGATAAGCTAACAAATCAGTCTACAAGATTGTGTAAACCTAATCGCCACTCTTTTCTCCACAGTTTTCAGGCCTGCTAACGGTGGGATTATTCTCACTAATAATAATATCCAGTTTATAACTCTGTAGGCTATTGATTATTTTCATTCTGCGGCTACCGATCCACAACAAAAGAAGCGTTTATTTCTGTCGCAGTGATTTAAGGCTGTTTAAAAATCCATGCAGTACAAATGGCGGATCTCGGGCGGCATGCATTATCACGCCTCCAGACGCCGACCAACTCACGCCACTGAAATTATCAAAGAACACAAAGTAACGGAAAATGCCTTCCCTACGCAGACCCCCTTCCCGTCGTCCCACATCAACCAAATTTTGCATGTGGGGTCGTATCCCGGATATCTTTCTTGGTTTCAATTTTCGTTAAGATCGGTTGAAAAATGTGGGAGCTGTAGGGGGTCGAAATTTCGGTTTTCCCATTGACTTGGCACATCGCTTATACAACAGCTTGTTGCTACCGCACAAGCCGTGATTAAATCAATCAGTCGTTAGCATGAAGTGACCAGGAATGACTGTATATACAGCGGCGGATTCAAGGGGAGGGGCGCCCCATATTGAGTTCCGTTCAGTAACAGTATATTTGTACGTGCGAAGTCTTCTGTTAAAACGCGTAGTAGCTCCGTGTAAGCATCTCCGTTTTTCTGAGCTCCGACGGCGAACTGTTCCACACCGAGTGATGGGCCAGCAGCCGAGAAACTTCGTGTACCAAGACCCAGTTTTTTTTGTTTGCATAAAATTTTGACAAATTTTTGGTAGGGGGCTGTGGCCACTCATAGGCACCTACCTCTTCCCCTATTCCAAACTTCTGGATCCGCCAATGACTGTAAAGCTAAGTCGACTCAGATATCGTCGAAAATGAACTGAGTTAAAACTTTCGATTAATGATACTTCTAGTTTTAACTTCATAGCCCAGACGTAAGTGAATAAACTACACTGCACGGTTATAATCTGCGTCTGTTAAACTGTAAGTACAAAAAAGTTTACAAAAATTTCACAACTTCACACGTTGTCGATCTGTGCGAATCGGATATTGATTATTTGCAATGCGCTGCATCACGTATAAGCACCAGGCAGGCAAAGGTAATTTGCCGGCTAGTCAAATAGGAAGTCATTGAGAAGGAAATCGGTAAGTGGAGTCAGCGAAGCAGGCAAGGGTGGGTCCATCCGTCCGTGTCGGTCGGTCGAGAGACAAAGACATTGCGAGTCGAGTCGACTGCAGACAGAAAGTTGCGGCGGTGAAAAGTTGTCGAACGGATGTGGTGTCGGCGGCGGCAAAAACCGACCGGTGCTGACGCCACGCGGACGCCGTCTGAGTCAGCCAGCGACTGGCCGAACGGTCGGTAAAAACCGACTACGACCGACCGACCGACCGCGGGTCCGAACCGAATACAGTGTCCATTTGCGAAGCGATGGGGGATTTAGTAAGTAAGGCAGTAATACCCCGTCTACACGAAAAAGCTGGCTTTTAAAGCTGGCTCTACGGGCGCTTTAAGATCGCTCTTAGAGCCAGTTCTGAAAGCCAGCTTCCTCGTGTAAACGGGGTATAAGTGAAAGAAACTATTGGAGTGCCTGTTAACGTGAGCGTCACTGCACGGGCGCTGGATTTGTAGGTTACGATGCGAACAGCGCAAGTCAAGGAATTTCAAGCAAGTGCTACAAGAAATTCGTACTTGCAATAAACGTCTAAAACGTGTTTAGATGTAATTTTTCACTGAATTACCGTCACGTCATTTACTTCATTCAACGAAACGATGTGACAAGACACGGACAACAAGATGTTCTTCCTGCTTTCTAAATTTGTCTTGTTCCCTACTGTGGCGGATCCAGAATTTTAGAATAAAGCAGACGGAAGGGTAAGGTGATGTCTGTGAAGGAGGAGCCCTTTTGCTATAATTGTTTGTTTGGAAACTTTTATGCAGAAATAATGCATTTTGTGCAACATTTTCATTTGGTTATAAGATGCATTTAATCAATAGAAGAGGCGGCAGCACGCCTGCCTCTTACCCTGAATGCGTCACTGTTTTTCTATATACACTACTAAAATCTTTAAAAACTTTCTAAGGACCTTAGAAAACCTAAAGCCATAAAAAATTCAAAACCTAGGGGCTTTTACGCGCGAAAGCAGCTACTGTTTTCAGCGCGTCTTAGCCATCGCAATTCTGTCTGTCCGTCTGTCCGTCCGTCACACGGGTGGATCAGTCGAAAACGGTGCAAGCTAGAATCACTAAATCTTCACCATCGGCTGCCTGGAAGACTCTAGTTTCAGGAACCGTAAAGCTTTTCCATAAATTCGAAGGGTAGTCACCCCGAACGAGGGCGCTAAATATGAGAGGGGGTCGGGCAAAATTTGCGATGTTTGGCCAATAAGTCGCTGTATCTCAGTAACGGTGCGAGACAGGGCCTAGGTTACTATTAATCACTAATTGGAAGTCGTACACTGGTTCTCGATTGGCGCCGAATTCAGTGACCTTGAACGCCAAAATAGGGGTTTTATGAATTTTCTTGGCGATTTCGGGCTGCGACACAAGTCTATATCATTCATAAGGTGGCGCCACGGAACTATCATTGTGCGATCCAGATAGAGAATTTGGTATTTGTATATTAACTTAGCGTGATCACCGCAATTTTCAGCTAAACTACTGAACCGGAACTGCTATAGGCTTTCGCGCGTCTCGTGAGCATTGGCTCAAATTTCTTGTTTCTATCTCTAGTTCCTACCCAAGTCGTCGCCGGATGTGGTGGTCTGGTCAGGCGGTTTAGCAGTGGTCGCTATAGTCGCTACCCTGGACAAGCTGCCGCACGCACGCACGGACGGACGCACAGTGCGCGATGACTGACTGACAGACGGGGCGCTGAATTTGCAGAATCTGAAAATGGCGGATCTCAACAGGCCTGTCGAGAGGGAGAGTAAGAAGGTAAGTTACCAGCGACGTTTGGGGAGCCCCACCGTCGCTCAAAAATATAAGTTAGGCTACACTAGAGTGCGCCATATTAAAAAACAAAGTTCAAAAATTTTCTCCCAGACGGGCTCCGTTGTTCCCGGGCACTGCGGCGGCTCTGGACGTTTTTCGACCTCAACTGTTGCATTAAATGACCAGTATGGTTATGAAGGTATTGAGTTTGTCACTCCGTCAAAACCGAAATTCGCGCACAGTTTACCCGTGACAAAAGTAATTTGTACGGTTTAGTGCTGCACAAGCCACATAAAAAACAGACATACGTAAATACGTGAAAATTTAAACGCTAAAACTACGACAAAGCTTACGATGAATCTGCGGCCTGTACTTTCGATTAGGTAAACGCAGAAAAAATCGTGCAAGAGATCAGACTTTTATGCATATAATTTCCGGTTCAATTTAACCATAGGCAGCAGGAGTTGAAATTTACATATCTACGGCTATGAACCTGCGTCTGAATTAAACCGGATTGAGTGATTGATTATCTGTTTAAATAAAGATTTGGTCCTGCATTTGACGGTTCCCGCATTTTCAGTCGGCTCCTGAGTGACGTCTAGTCCAGGTCCAATCACTCCAGGCACCAGGGAACACACGTGCATTACCGACACGCGCTGCCCGCTGCTGCACACGTTTACAACAGACTGTTACTAATCCACGCTTCAGCAACAAACAAGCACTTACCGCTCTGTTAGTGACGTCATGAGGGTGTCATTTGACCCCACCGCTGCCGCGCTTGCATAACTACACGAGCTGCGAAGTAGGCCCGTATCTAGTTGATCACTGTCACGGTACCACGGCACGAAATCGCAGTACCGTAGTGAAATATTAACAAGAAGCCCAGCTGTCGCTAGGATAGCCGACCGTACTGGTTATCAGTGACATCCAAGGTCGATGATTTTCATTTCATCTGAAAGGGCGTATGCCACTTCCTGTTAGTGCGTAATAGTAACCTTGGCCGTATCTTTCACCGTTTTCAAAATATGGCCAGTTATCCGTTCACATTTTTCCTATTTTTCTCTATTCACTCCAAATTTGAAAATGTTTCTCCTGCACTAGCGCGCTATAATTTTGCACGCTTAGGTGTTGTTTAAGACACACGGTTAATTACTCGTATAAAAAGTTTTCCCCTACGACCTAACGCTTAGCCGCAATACATCCGTTACAACGCGGACTTTGTCGCAAAGTCGGCGTAATGGAATTTGGGCTTTAGAGCATATGGCAAAATAATGTCAGCGAGAAAATCGCCGAATCTGAAGCGCTGGGGTGGGACTGAGCAATATAGAGACTGCTGGAGTTGAAGAAAAGATGGTTTTGGCGACCGAAAGAAGTAATTGTTAAACAACTATTGCGAATGTCAAGGGAAGGAATTCCATTTGAATTGTTTGTCCAATTACTGTTGTCTCAGTTCGATGCCTGCATGGAGTCCCTGGATTCTTCGCGGGGGGTTCCGTTCATATAGCATCGTGTGTGTCGTCGGCGGGACAACCTGCAGTGAATGCAGGGGGTGCGATATTGAGTGAGGACACACGCTTGTCAGTGAGTCCGGTCGCATTCCTAGCCGATGTCCCATTATAGGATCGCCCCCAAAAAAGTCTCCGCCAGCGGACAATTTACCGGCAAAAATCTGCCCCGCCCGGCCGGAGCCCGGGCGGGACGGATTTTTACCTGTAAATTGTCAGCCGGGGGAGACTTTTCTGGAAGCGATCCTATAATGGGGAGACATTTTATGGGGCCGGCGATATTTTAATAAAGGGGAGACATGTCAATTCCGTGATTATCTCTCCCAGAGCAAATTTTTCATGGGGGAGACGTTTTAATATGACACTGGCCGGGCGGAGGGCGAAGTGGATTTAGTTTAGTTTAGTCGAAGGAGCAAGACATCGTCAGTGTAGTCCGGCTCGGCATGCCGTGTATCTATAGTTGATGGCGACTTAATTGGCGTCGTTAACTTTATGACCGTTCGTCGGCGCCGAGGCCGAGGAAATTCGACTCCGGCTTCCACTGCAAGCAGTGCACGGCGCGAACAGTTTCATTAGGCACTCGACAGACGACGAGACACGACACGACGCTTTCTTTCAGTTTCCATACACTCCGGTACGCAGACCAGACAGTGGCGTCATTTCAGTAAATCATTGGGGGAAATCAGTCTGCGTAACGTATTGTTCTTGCAGTAGTACTGTTTAAAAGGTACGATTTACAGGGGAAAATGAAATCATACATCATTGGGAGTCCGTAGACTCCGAGTCCCCACCCCCGCAAATGACGCCCCTAACGCCGACCAAGGTGGGCAACGCGGGCATATATCGAAGGAGGCTCGATGGGTTTGAAATCGAACCTCCCCCGTTTGGCGTCAGCACAAAAATAACCAAAAACTTCACCATTAGATCCGATTTTCGAAGTCAAAATGCACAAAAGTGCGTTTGCCGCGAGGGTCGGTGCCCTTTGGGGATTTACGTACAGCAATCCCTAAACCGATAAATGGACCAGTGGATGGAGGGCCTCAGCGGCATTGTTGGTTAAAAGAGGGTGCACAGACAGTTGCAATTTTTCCACAGGCAGCTATCACTTGCCGACAGAAAAGATTACATAGCGTACTCAAAATTTTAATTTTGCGCGTAAATTCTCCGGAATTTAGGATTTTTAGCTCCGGATTTTGTTCGTGGAAATTTTTTTCTACAGGTTAGAATTTCGAAGGAACAATGGGTGGTTTGCAATAGGCCTAATGCTGACACGAACGCCGGTTTACGGTTGTAATAACCTCAAGATTATCGGACGACGCGGGCTAGTACAATAACGTATTTACATTTTTGACTGTTCACAGCGTTTAGTTCGATGAATAAAATGGCGGCTGCATTAATAAAAGTGGCTAAGTTGTTGCAAAAGCACTTAATCAAGCGCCTATCTCCTACTGACGTGGCCATAGGAGGGGACACTAAGGGAACGTGCCCCCTAGGAGCCCACAGCCCACAGCACAGCCCCCTCCCCAGACTCTTTTTCCGTGGGGAGAAGACACCCGTGACCCCTTCTCATACCCCACCACTCAAGTGCCCCAACTACAACTAGATTCTGACTATGCCACTGCTGTCGCCCCTATACAAGCTACTAGCAATGGGGGAAGTCGCCCCTTTGCCCTTCGGCACCCATGATGACGCCAGACAACCAGGCAGACCCCCAGTCGGGTCCAGGGTCGTTCCCTTTCTATCATCAACTGTAGGCTACAATGGACAGCTTTCTGAATCCAATTTCGACTGTACGCGCGATGCGTGTGCCCGCCCGGCGCCCGGGCAAATAATTAACCCTAACCCTTACCCATTTTTAGTACCGCATTAACGTTATACGACTTGCCTCTTGCGGTAATCACTTTTCTGTCTATCGCAGCGGAAATACAAGAATCTCGCAATTATGCCGTAAACTTTTATTGCGCTTTTATTCGTTGCTGTGATAAGAGAATTTATTCAACAGATGTTTTTGTCTTTGCTTTTTCTATAACGTGATTGTTCCAAAAGTTTTTTTAAAAAAACGCTCCGAAAATTACAAAAAAAGTTGCAAGAATCTGGAAGTTTTAGTTTTTTTTCTGTTTTTAGATGCATTATGCAAACACGACGTATAAGATAAATAAGATAAATAACAGACCGACTGATTAAAAACTTGTTGAACTTACAATGAAAGGCCTAGTCGGGGAGCTGACAGGGGTTACCATGCACCACCTCTGGGATTAAATCCATGCATATTTTATTGTACTCTAGGTGCTGAACGTTAGAAAAAATTATGTTAACAGAAAAAATGGGATACAGGGTGCTTACCAGCCGTTTGTTGCTATGACAACCGAAACCCCTTAGCAACAAGCTTAGTATGCCTATAATAAAGATAATAAATGTCTAAATATGTCAAATATTATGGCTATAATAAACTGTTCATAAGTCACTAATTACAAGGAATCCAACGGTGTATTTATCATTTAGCAACGGTTGCTATGGACTGAGATTCCCCATAGCAACGCCCTATTCAGCAGAGATATAAGCATGAGACCTCAACCAAACCTAGTTACCATATGAAGTAACATCAGTGGTTATAGTTTTGCCTAGCAACCGTTACTATGGAGACCGTGGTAACCTAGTAACAAACACACTGTATCCCAATTTTTTCCTGTTAACATAATTTATTCTAAGGATTAGCCTTTGGAGTACAATTATAAGATATGCATGGGGTTTAATCCCAGAATGGGTGCATGGTAACCCCTGTCAGCTCCTTGACTAGCCAGCCTTATTTCAATACACATGCATGCCTAGATCTAGAGCAGCAATGACTTAGCGCTTTCGTGATGACCTCAGCTGCAAACCACATGATTTCATCCGTGGCCAATCTGGTAGATTACACCATTAAGAAACTGTTTCTAGGAAGCTTTATCAATACAGTAGGCAGCGGATGCACAAGCGACGGATATTTGTGATTACGCTGTCAGTACGGAATCAATGGACTGTAGCCTAAGTCATCAGTAGCGTGTTAGGCATACACTAAAGAGCTACTAGTAAGTAAGTAAGTAAGTTAATTAGTATAGCGCAGCATGTCGACCGGAAATCGGCCGAAATTAAGGCGCGAATAGTGAGATAGGAATCAGGCAACTAAGATGGCCTAAAAGCTATAGATTCAAGATAAGTGTTTTAAAATTTTAGCTTTTGAGTTGCACATTGCAACAACAGCATATGGTATTATAAAAAGAAAATTTTTGTAAATGTCCAGATCAAAGAAAGGCATTCAAAAATAATGGGTTAAACGAATGGAATCGGCTGTTGCAAAACTACGAGAACCGAAACCTGTGCGCGTGGAAAGTGAAGACACGTGGAAAACCCGACGTGCTTCCGCGTAACATTTTGCTGCGGTTAGCTAAAAATCAAGTGGACGTAGACACGAAAAGCAGTAGGCCTAGAGTAGGTCCTACGATGATCGCAGTCCTAGATGGAACACCGTCCTCCAAAAAGTGAGCGTATACGAGTATGTATGTATAATATAGGCTGGTTTCAACTTCAAGTTGTAGTAGATACAGTTTTGCAGATGATGCGTGCGATCTTGAACTCGGTGCTTCATCACTGCGATTGTCCGCTGCCCGCAGTGTCTCTACTGTCTGTCGCCCCACATGCAGTAAATATGTCTTCAACCGTTTGAAGTGCACTGCGCCGCAATCGTTGTATCGTCTTTACACCAACCAGCACAAAAGAATGTCGTTTTTCGCTTAAAAATAGGCTAATCGAAGACGAATAGCTGAATTATACGATTGATCCACGATGTAGACATCTGTTTCCAATCGTCCGGGCGGCGACAGGCCTGGACTTGGCGACCTATTTGAATCAGTGGTGTAGCCAGACAAATTTCTCATAATTATGAGAAAATGGATTGTGGGCGTGTAAGGCGACGATGGCAAGGGTGGACATCGGCCGAGCGGCATCGTGGTATAAAAAGTACGCGGGGCACGAAGTTGTATTTCTCCGACAGAGGAGGTGATATGTGCTCTGAATTACAATCTTGCGACCTAAATTTCTAAAAAAAACTGAGGGATTTCAGCCCAATTTTGCATTTTGGAAGAAAAATTTAACAAGAAAGAGAATTTTTTCGACAGCCCAAAATTTAGAGGAGAGGGCAGCTTTTCCAGCTATTAAAACGTCATCGGGGTGGAAATTGTTGGGTGAAAGGTGTAATATTTCTTTATCTCGCTAGCCGACTAAAGGAACTGCGAAGTGTAGTTGAAATAGTAATAAACACTTTTCCGACCCGACTCAATTTAACTGGTCACAAATTCAAGGCTTAAATCTTGGCCAACTGGGCTGTAGCAGGCATACATAATTCACTTTTTGCTGCTGTTGTGCGAAATTTCAAGGCTCCCCTTGTTAACGGGTGCCCGTTTAAATACAGAAAAGGTTCATTATTTGCTCTATCCTTGATCATCAAGATCTTGTCCTCGGCCTTGAGTGTTCTGCTCTTGTTATCATCATTGCATTCTTGGTGAACAGAGGACCTGTATATTTGGTGATAATGCTTGGAACAGATTGTAGGCTAGAGGTGCAATATTGTCATATTGATTGGCATCATAATGGTTACGCCACTGCGTACATTGCAACTGGACGATTCTCGGTCAATTGTTAGGTGGCGCTAGACAGACTACAGAACAGTCGCTGCATGCCACGGCCACTCCGGACGTTGTGACGACAGACATGTCTGACCTTACATGATACGATGATGTATCAAAGTATACGCGAAAACGCGATAAAAAAACTGCTTGGTGTAGGCAATAGCCAGCTAACAACCTGCTTGGCGCAGCCTGAACGAACAATATCATCAAAAGTCGACACTTTTCATCTCATCTAAAAGGGCGTATGCTACTTGCGCAAAATTAAATAATTGTCAATTTGTCACCCACAGCCGGGCACCAGGGTCGTGTGTCGCTGCTTTAACTGCGACAGTATGGCACACTATTTAGAAACTTTTAGGGCCTCTATAATACGATTATGCGAATGCATTGGTTAGTTGAGTTATAGATAAATGTTAAAAAGCATTCCGCATTTAACTTTGGTCAAAAGCGGAATGATTTTCATAGCGCCATAAACCCCAAAATAGGAAACTGGACAAAAATTGGCCTACTGAAAAGAAAGGGCCAGAAAAGATCGAATTGCGTATTATAATGTATTTGCACGTATGCATGATTCTTAATGCTTCAGATGAGAATATCTCCGTGTAAAAAAACAGTTGCGGTGATCATTTATCATTTATCTCGGCAGGCAGCAACTGCTGCAACCGTATCTGCTGCGCTTTGACAGGGCGCCATTTCACGGTACTAGAAGGCAATGAGCGCTTCTTGACGGTGAGTCATTAAAGCTTGGAGAAGTAGCATTTGAGAGGGGAGGAGAATGCGTAGGAGGGGACAGAGATGGGAGGAATTGCTGCACTGTGTTAGCAAGTGGCAACACAGGCGGCGCTGGGCAACTCAGTCAAATTTGTTGTGAAGATCGGTTGGTGCAGAACGTATGGAGATGGGCGGTATTCAGAAGATTCAGTTTACCGTTGTAATCGTTACTGTTATCGCCATTGTCATCATGCTCAAGAAAAGGAAACAATTTACCAATTATAGTTTGCGGTAATAAAATTTACAGAGATCAAGATCTAACAGGCTCAACAGAGCGCTTGATGAAGTAATAATCGGTAATAATCGGTAGAGGTTAGCGACGCCTTAAGTCGGTTTAATCGATGATCATATTTTATTTACCGTAAATACGAAGAAAAAACCTAAAATGAAAAATAAAGTATAAAATGTCAAGAAAAGCGTCATTAAAAATAGACAATAAAACACAAAAAAACTTGACATCAGTGTCCATATTTGATTAGAAGTATTTACAGTAGCTGTTGTTAAAAAACTTTCACACCGAAGATGCAAAAATAAGATAACGCAGCGTTAGTAAATAAATAATAAATGAAAATTGAACTCCTTGACGTAGGTTGTTTTATAGGGTGTTTACACGATCCAGCAAACGTCCAGCATTAGCACGTGTTTTTTGAATAGGCTACATTTGCTGGAAGTTTGCTGGACGTTTGCTGGATCGTGTAAACATCCCATTACAGCGAACTAGAGTCGAAAGTTAAAATAGTAGTTTAAGGTGAAAAAAAGAAAGTGTTGTGAAAAAACAAAAGAAAGTTATCTTGAAAGAAAAATAAAAGGCACAGTATATTCATCCGGGGGCCTGATGAATAGACGACAGGCCAATGTGGGCTATATATCTGGCTCTAGACTATTTGTACGGCTATTTTGTGCGATTGCCAGATAAACAGTCACCGCGAAAATGAAAAGGAAAGGAAAAAAAAGACACCGGGAGAATGTTAAAACCCATTATTATTTAGCCCAGCGAAGTCTGTGGGCTTCCCGACATTTTAAGCACTTCCTACATAGGCTAAATCATTATCACATGTTTTTGTTTTTACCGTTGAACAAATTAAGAACCGAAGTAATTCGGTAAAACGCGGAATCGTTTGTTGGTTTTGCCACCTAGTGAATCATAAGTAGTCAATTGCAATTTTTGGCTTCTGACTTCAACCCCAAATTTTTCTTCCGCATGTAAATCAGGGACCCATCTAACACAATGTGTCATTGGCCCTAAATGCACCTGGCAAATGCCATCTAAATCCGTGAAATGGTCAACGGCGTTCAATTTTTCCGTTGCGTTCGCTAGATGGCAGCACGAAAATCTAAACACCTCTAATTAGTTTGACTAAGTCGCACCTTTCCTGAAAATTTCAACCAAATTTACTGGTAACTTTTGTGTAGTTTCTGCTAACAAACAGATAAACCAATATTAGATAAACGCCGGGGGTATGACACAACTCTCAGGGCGTAATTAAGTAACTGTTCGAATCGCTAAAAAATCGCAATCGTTCCAGCACTAGTCGGTCGGCGGCGGACACTGCTATGATGTGTACACTGTACATTATTACGCCACTTACTGTCTTAGTCGGACCCTACTGTTGCAGGGATGTGCGGATCCCGAAATTTTTGAGTCCGCGTCAGTCCGCAGATTTTGACCAGTATCCGCTGTCAGTTCACGTTTACACTGAATAGGCCTAGGCCTTTAGTCACTCATTAGTACGTAAGCTAGGCCACTTTCCACGCTTACGCACATCTCAACTCATATAACTTCTTTCTGTTTCTAGCCGACGGTACTTAAGTCACTGTCGATCTGTTGTCATGGTTGTCGTCGTCTGTCCATCGCGGATGTATTGTGGCTAAACGGTGCGAGATATTGCCAGGTTGCTATTGATCACTAATAGGAAGTCGCTTGGCTTTCAAATGACGTGACTTTAAAGGTCACTGACAACAACCAGTACGGTCGGCTATCCTAGCGACAGCTGGGCTTCTTGTTACTTTTTATTAAGAAACAAGATCTGCGTCCGTAAAAAATCCGGCGGATCTGCGTCCGCGGACTGACGCGTTCGCAGTCTGCACATCTCTGTTGCTGATGCTGGTGTTACTCCCCTCCCTTCCTCCTTACCGACCAGCTTCGCGCCTACCAACTGCAAAGGCGTGGGAATGTTTGCATCACGATACCGGCATTGCACGCCCCGAGAGGGGGAGGGGCGCCGCAATTGACGAATCGTTGTGGGGGCAACCGACCCATCACCCTAAGTTTCTCAAAATGAGAGTTTTCGTAGTCCCAAATGTTTCACTTTCAAAAACGAAAATCTGACAAGAAGATTTCTCGACAATTTTCCGACAGCCAGAAAATTAAGGGGAAGATATATTAGATGCCTATTTGCCATGAGATGATAGCAAAACCAGTACCACAAAACTCAGCAAGGCATTGTGCATAATAATCTGAGTGCTCAGAATTAGTATTACTTAAATTGCGTCACCAGCACGCCTCAGTTGCGTCAATAAGTACGCAACGATCTTGCGTTGTGGCCGTTGCTTTTGACGCTGCAGTTGCGTCAGTCAAAAAGTAAAAACAAAATACGAAAAGAGAAAGTTGAGCATAGGCTAAGAGGGAGTGAGCCAGGTTCGACGTCGCCGAGTCGAGGCTTGTCTCTTGCTGACGATATTAGCAGACACTGACACAAAGTATCGTTCACATGACACGTTCATTGGCAGAGTTAAGATACTCGCTGACAAGTGCAGTTAGTTTCGGATAAGCATTGAAGAGGACAATCGTCAGTCTAACACGTAGGCTTAGGTCTATTTGGATCAGTAGCAAAAAGCAGTACTTGGGACTTATTGCTTGCGATTTCTGTTCACAATATTGTCGCTACAGTCTGAGGAAAATTACACAGTCGACGTTTCTTCTTGGAGCTGCCAGTTCAGATCAATTTTTTTTATAGTAAATTTGGTCCATAAACGACTGGGATGCCGTCGACTGAAGACTCGCCTGCAAGTGACGTCATCGCTTTCCGCGAGCACACAATTCAAGATTGCAAACGCCAAGTAAGAGAGACAATGCGCAGTGCCAATTTAAATTATTGTTTGATCGCGATAAATTATTAGGCGTAATCGCTCTCGCTCTTGCAGCGCAAGCGGTTTCGCCTATTCCTATACACATTTCTCCGTAGCGTGGTCTGTCTGTCTGTCACATTCACGCCCCCATGCACCGGTTTGCTTAAAACGTTCGAAGGATATATAGATAGATGCCATTTGACAAGTAGGCCTATAGCCTAATTGTGAGGTTTAAATTCAAATTACACATTGTATTTGTATTAGATGGGGATCGCATAGAGAATTTAGAGTATTTGGGGGTCAAACCCCAGACAAAACATAGGCTACAGTTAATTGCTTCCGACTTAAGAAATTAGGAATTACCAGGTGGCAGTATCGATCAACGATTCCGCTTTTTGTCAGCCTACTTTGGTTTTTGTTTCAATCTTAAGCCTATTTAGCTGCAGCTTTTTGTTAGGTAGGCTACTATACTATACTATACCTATAGATAGGCCTATATTCTATAGACTCAGAGAGAAACCAACAAAATGTGGCTGGTGGAAACAAAAATTATTCTTTGAAAAGTAGGCTAAATCTTCACCGATATAAGGACTAGTGCTACCATGCGGCGAATTGAACTGACTTAGGCATAATACAACCTTACATCCTTACAATCCACATTGGATTTTGGTCATGATCTTTGCAGAGTAGGCCTACTCCTATATTTCAACTTCTCTCATTTTATTCTTATATTTTTATTTGAAACATTTTAGTTTATTTTAGTTTATGTGCTACGTTAAACTGACAGCCTATTCTGTCAGTTTTCAACTGCAAATTCAATATTAAAAAATAGCATAACATATAGGCCTATCATGTCACGACGATCAGCGAATCTTTGCAGCAGACTATAGGCCTAAGTCTTCCTTTTCTTTACAGCGGAGCGCAGACTGTCAACTATACATATCGTGCAGTATTTTGTGTTATTTTTTTGGAATTTTAATTAAAAGTCCACTTCTACAATGCCAGCGCTGCGTCAGTGTGCCGTGGGCTGGCAGTGTAGCGAGCGATGCTGCAGCGAACCATAAGTAAACATAGGGCCTAATGCAACTGATTACATAGATGTGATAAACGTCAAAAGAATTATAATAAACGTTAATAAACGCGTTTATTAGGAAAAAGATTGTAAACGTTTGTAAACTAAAAGTAAACGTACACAGAGCGTAAGTTTGAATGCTTATTATTTGGATAATTCCAAATTCCACTAAAAGTTTTTTCATTGTCAAAGAATGTCTTACTCCAGTTCTGTGACAACCGTGTTACAAAAGTGCCCAGAATTCACTCACTTTAATCTTATAGCTACTTGAAAACTAAGTTGAGTTGTCCTGTTTACCGTCACTAGCACCGTGGCCCAATGAACTCTATCAGCGATCAAACGCAATGCACCATAGCTTGGCTTCACGTCATAATTTTGCTTCGTTTCGCTCATGTGATTTTTATTGAGATAAACGTTGACAAAATAATAAACGCGTTTACAAAGATTTTTTTGTAAACGTTGTAAACGTTTATCACATTCTATGACTGATTATTGGACATTTTTGCCGTCCTATAAGCTGTGATCTTCGTAGCTGATAACTGGCACAACGATTAATCATTGTATTCCGGGAAACGTTCGCACGCAAAGTGCATTTTCTACGTCTTTATGTTTTCGAGTTATATCTACAAGTAGCCCGGCCGGCCGTACGTTTTGCGGGACAGATGAACAGACAAAGCGACGGACGAACAAGCGCCGTAATTTGCGGCCTATGGACGGCCGCATTATGCGTGTTCAAGGCCGGATTAAAGCTTTAGGCCCAAATATTTTGCAGGGCCTCGTACACATACGGCACAAATGTTACAATAAAACATCGATTAAAATTATATAATCACTTTTATCAAACAGTTTAATTTTTAATGGTTGTATATTTTTTATTTCATTGTGTGTAACCCCTTAAATTCAGCCAGGGGGTCTGAGAGAGCGCTGTGAACGCCCAGCGAGATCTGAGGCGGAGCCATGGCCGAAATCGAATTTGTCACATTTTAACCTTAAAATATGACATCCGGTGCAAACAGTTTTGATTATTTTTTCAACTGACCGCATTTAAATTAGTGCATCTAAGCGCGGATCTCCTGAAAGCGCAGGGACCCTATGCCATGGCCTGGGGGGTCCATGCGTTAATCACGGCCTGTGCATATTGCGTGACAAGCTTATTGACCAGCTGTTAGTAGGTGGCCTAGATGTCACCTGTGTCAGCGTGACAGCGACAGTGCATAGTTTTAGATCAGTTACCTACACAGGTGCTCGAGCGTTTACCTGGTATGTACATGGGCTAATTCTAACTGTCGTGGCCGTAACTTAAGCGAGGTGCCCGGCGTGACGCCTGACTTGGGGCCTAAATCAGATTGAGAATGCGGCTAGAGTGAAAACTTGACACGACGAATGTTAGCTTCATTCATACGTAGTACGTGCACGCAGCATTCACTCATTGACTGCGGTTTGCGGCGTGGGCATTCTGACGATTCATACACTTCTTCCATATCTGTATAGTGTTAAGAAAGCGGTATTTTATTGCAGTCTTTACTCTTTAGTGCTGTATCAGACTTGATGTCCCGATTACGTCTTGGCTTTTTATTGAGACATACAGCTTTACAAAAGCGATTGACAGGAATAATAACAACCTAGTATTTTACCAGGACTAGATCTTTTAGGACGATTGCTATTGGTGACAATCACCTTACATTATTTTTTTCTTTTTTAGTTTTGTTTCTTATTTCAGTCATTTTTCTTGTCTATTAAATTTCACATTTTAACTGCATTTTTTTCAGTATCTCTCATTTCATTTTTAAAAAATATTTTTAGTTCTTATTAGTTTATGCGCTAGACTAGTTTTTAAAGTGCAAATTATGTATCACATCCTATCAAATATCATACGTTATAGGCCTACGACCTATTACGGTTCACTATTTAAACCTATGCTTTCTCCATTAGTGGCTACTCACCGCCGCCGCGTCCATAAATCGTCAACCGGGGCATTAAAGGGCGCTTAGTGAGGTACAAAAACCGTCACACAATCGCTGCACGAAGCAAGTCATTGATTGGCAGATAGCGTCTGGCTCGTTGCCAGGCAACGGCGCACCAGCACAATATAAGCAATACAGGTGTCGTCGCCACACCTATGTAGTGAGAGTGGGCTTATAAACGAAGAAGTCAAGTTGCAGACTTGGCTAATTACTGAGCATGGAGACAAATTGCGTTGGTAACGGGCACGTCGTTATGACGGAAAACGAAACGAAATTCAGCGACAGATCGAAGCCGCAACAAAACGGCCGGACCGTTGCTAATGGTTACTCAACTCAGGTCAGAAATGTTAAGTGATTCATTAGCTTAATTAAGGCGCGGCTTTTTAATTGTTGCCGTTCGTTTATCACTGTCGCTATGCAGCAGATGTCTTTCTTAGATCCATTGGTGGTGATGAAAATTCACTTCAGATCTGAGGAGAAAACATTGAAGGTAAATTGTATCAGGAATGAATGGACTCAGTTTGGAACGTGAACAGACTTAAATGCGGAAGACAAAAAAATCAATGCAGACATTATGTACCTTCAAGGCATTTCAATCTTCTAAAACAGAAGGCGTCCACTGACGAAACTGACGTCCAATTGTGTGCAATATTAGCAGTGTTATTTGGCATTGCTGTGAGTTAAGAGTGTCCTTCTCTGGCGCTCCATATTTTATTTAGCTGTTTTTTTCGTATGCTGTTATATTTTTTGCGCACCTTTGTACGGTGAACAAATGGTTTTACATTTAGGCCTACGTGTCACTATAGGGGTCTAGACAACACAACAGTGACGAGTCTTGAAATGTGCAAAGAGCTCTGCATGGTGAAGGCCTAGGCTTACATTTTACCTTAGACCTGGCTCACTCCCTGTTAGCCTATGCTCAACTTTCTCCTTTCGTATTTTGTTTTTACTTTTTGACTGACGCAACTGCGGCGTCAAAAGCAACGGCCGCTACGCAAGATCGTTGCGTACTTATTGACGCAACTGAGGCGTGCGGGTGACGCACGAAAAGTGCACATGCAAGCACGCAATGAACGCAATGAACGCGAGAACTGTACGCAGCGCATGCAGTTGGCACCAACGACATAACTGCCAAAACGCAAGGATAGATTAGAAGCGGTGTCTTACGTTGCATTTTTTTGCGTACATTGCGCGTGCGTTACGTTGAATAAAAACAGTACGCTGAATGATTGAGGTCATGTTTATCGTGCGCATGTCATGGTTAATAGGCCTAGTTAAATGCTATAGCTCTTCATAGGAAACCTATTTTAGAGCTAAAGAGCGTCACACAGTGTTACCTACCACCTGACACGGGTGAACGCGGCCCGCCTCAACCCCAGCCAGATAGGCCGGTACTCGATTTACCTACCCCGGAGGGATGGAAGGTTGAGTTGACTGAGGCAACTGGCTACATACTCACCCAGCACGGCGTAGAGTAACTTCGTCGGTGTGACGCTCGGAAGACCGGGGTGCAGAAATTGAAAAAATACTCAAAAACAGGTATGCGGCCAAGGCTTTTGGCAGAGCATAATCGCTCCCCCAGACTCCCTAGCTGGACCAAAAGCGGTCTGCCTTTAATGCCGTGGATAGACGCACCGAATTTTTTTTCGTTCGAGATGTTGTGAGACGTCGCCGAGTCGAGGAAATCGGACGCGTCATTCGACGTGTCGTCCGTGTCGTCAGACGTGTCCGATTTCCTCGTCCGAGGTGACGTCACCTCGGACGAGGAAATCGGTGCGTGTTGCCACAACATAACGGGAGGGGTGGAGAAAAGTGGAGACGTTTTCCCCAAACAAAAATTTACCACTACACCACTGGTGATAATTTGGTGATGTCGTGTTTGGCACGAAGCAGAGCTCGGAAGATTCTGCGCCGGCGGCGTCGCCTGTGGACAGTCGACACTTTGAACTGTTCGAGGAGACGCCGCTATTCATTGCCGTGCTGACCTACCTCGGCTACGCGGTGCTCATCATCGTCGGACACATTCGAGACTTCATGCGTAACTGGAACATCGAGAAAGTCCCGATGGCAGCCGAACCGATTAAAGAGGTGACCTAGTACTATCTTTAGTCTTTATCTGCAGGAGACGATTAAGCAGTCGGCGGTATTCCTGTCATGTTTGGTGTTAAATCGCTTTGCTGTTGTTGCACGTAAATTTATAAACATGAAATATTGTCTAGGCCTATTTCTTAATTTGTTGGAAATGTAATAGGCTATAAAAATCGCCATTTGGAACGCGTTCGCTGCAAACATTGAGTTTTAGTTTTTGTATCGCTTTTTGTGATTTTATGTGTATTTTGGAATAATACGTTGTCTTTCTCGTAATAAACAATTGATTAATTAGGCTAATTGATTAGCAGACATACCAATGCACAATAACAGTTGAATACTTAAAAAATAAAGAAAAAACTAATAACGAAAACAACCTTTATAACTGTTCTCTCTCGAGTTTGTTTATGTGTCATTTTTTTCGTATAGGGCCTAATTGCACAGAAACGTGGAACTGCTCTAGTGCCTGCCTTCGTACGGAGCATAAAGCTTAACTTTCCGTCATTGTATTTTAAAGTACAACTATAATCAAAATCACGTGATTGCACTATACCTCCTCCCTTCGATGGAAATGACAGCGAGATTAACGAAATTATTGGAATGGCTGTATATAGGGGCTGGTGCCGCTGTATCAGAGCTTTGAGAGTTTTTACACTCGCAACCTTTACCGACGTATCCGTGATTGCTGGAACCGGCCGATTTGCAGCGTGCCGGGTGCAGAGTTCGATATCATCGACAGGGAGACGCCAGACCACGGTTGGAGCTTCAGGTGAGCTTTTCTACCTCCAGTGGCTTCTACACTGTGTCCCAAGAAACATCCCTGACATTTTCGACTGTAACTTGAAAACCAATCATATAATTTTTGTTACGAATATTCCTGACACAACTTGCCATCAAACGACCATATAGTTTTTCACCTCACCCAATGTATGCCTTTGCACTACCTAGGGAAAGCAGATCAAGCGAAATATGTGTTGAAATAAACAGAAAACCTGGAAAAAAAACATCCCCGACATTATCGATCGTAACTTGAACAAAGATTAGCAGATTATAATAATTTTTGTCAGAAATATTTCTGACACAACTGGCTATTAAAGTGTTTTTGTTTCCATTTCACGCAACGTCTGCTTTTGCACTACCTGGGGAAAGCAGACCAAGCACAACACGTGTTAAAATGAATGAATAAACGTCAATAAATTTTATCTAGCTAGATCTGTGGGCCCCAACAACCAGTTATGCAGCAGCGTATCTACCAGATAAAGTTTAGCAATGTTTGTGAAGTCAAGAAGCGACTGGTACAGCCTGGATTGATCTGGAGCAGAGCATTATCGATACTGCTGTCAATGAATAGAGAAAGCGTCTCCTTGCCTGTGTTCACATAGTGGGCCAACACTGCAAGCAATTTTACTGCAGGCAGCTGAAAAATGGACAGCTAAATGAAATGACAGCCAAAGTGTCAAAAATGTAAACAAAATGTATTTTTACGCGTTATGTTAATTAAGCAATTATATTGCATTGTATAAAATGTGATATTATGCTGATTGTGTTTTCCTCAGGTAGTGCAGAAACAAACGTTGAGTGAGATGGGAAACTGAATGGTCATTTAATAGCAAGTTGTATCGGAAATATTCCTACCAAAATTACTTGTTATTAATGTACAGCAATTTGTGATGTATTGCGGCTCATTGAACTTCATTTTTTTTGCAAAGACAACACATTGTATTTGATTCTTTGCGTTTCAGCATTTTGAACATTGGGCAAATTTTTGGCTTCCATTGAACGTCCTAAAACTAAAAGTGTTTCAGCTTTAGGGAGGTTTTGCCTTTCGTTTCCTAACCAGGGGCTCTGCCCCTGGACCTTACTGGGAGTAGGCCCCAGATTTCCGTTATAGGGGTCTTGCAGTTGTACTGGGGGCTCCAACTTTCTAGCGCCGACACTGATCGAGAGATATACCAGAGTCACATTAAACATTAGCATTGTCTGGTTGATTGGTTCATTAATTGAACGATAGATGAATCGATTGATTGACAGGTTGACGGGCAAGAGTACTCGGGCAATGAACATGGGTTCGTACAATTATCTCGGCTTCGCTCAGCCTTCAGGCGCATGCGCTGATGACGCCGAGTCAATCACATCTCAGTCAGGCGTCAGCGTCTGTAGCAGCCGACATGAACTCGGTATGTAATCTTTTATACAGTAGCCTATATTACGTTTACGTTCACGTATTGATGTTTTATGGTATACTTATTACTGACAGAATTTCGCCATGATAAGTGGAAAGTTCTACAATTTCAGTCGAGTAGGCTATCAAATTTTAGCAATGTCTCCAATCCGGATTACGTCATCGGTCTAAGCGTGCATGTTTGTTACTAAAATGCACCTAACTGATATTACATTATTATATTATTTATTATTATATATTATATTATTATTGTTGGCGCTTTTATAGTTTGCCTCCATTCTTAATTAAAGAGTGTGCATATATCGGTGGCGTGGTGGCAAGGGGAGGGGTAAATCTGGGGAAATTCAGAGAAACATTGGAATTTGGAGCACTTGTAATCTCTTCTGTCGAGAATTATCAACTGTCTGCTTCGTTCACTTTTTGCCCACGACGCTTCTGCTGGCCTATAACATAGATTCGCGGCTTAAACAGTGAAACTATTCATTGCATTCGTTTTCAAATAGCGTCGTCATAAAAAATTAAGTTGACAAAAACCTAATGAAACGTAAAGTTTTTCTTGAGCCGTAAGGCCCATATAGGGTGGCGCTGATCTCCGTTTTCTTAGCCCTCAGCTAGACACCAGTTTACACTGCGAGACCACGGACACGGAGCTAGTGCATCGCACGGTGTGCCTGTTTACGTACCAGCTTCCATTTTTAGGTTTACTCATTGTTCCTACCCACGGAGGGATGACCAGGCTGAGTTGACCTGGCTGGCTGATTTTGTGACTACATACCTAGATGGTTTAACCCATCGGTCGTCAATACACAATAAGCCTACTACTGATGGCATTATACTCTTCTTTATTACTTTAGGAAAGTAGCGTGATTGGAGCAAAAAAAGTAGTTTTCCTTATGCCACATGTAATCGACGAGGCTAGAAAAGCAACCCCACGCTTAAAACGCGATTTTCCCGTATTGACTGTAAATCTTTCAGTGACTTGCATGTAACTCATGAAAGTGACACTTCTGCAAAAATAGACGCAGCATTTTTACTGCAGCACCGTATCGTTAGCGTGTCGTTGTTTTACTACAGGAAGCATGACAATACACAAGGAACTGGAGCAAGTCGTGGCTGAGTTTATCGGTGTCGAAGCGGCGATAACGTTCGCCATGGGATTTGCGACGAATTCCATGAACATTCCAACACTCGTCTGCAAAGTGAATTGATTCATTCAGTCAATATCTGTAGACTTTAAGCACGTAAACAAACGCAGGTGGCTTTGTGGTGTAACGGTAGGTGTCGGACGTGTGATCGAGAGGTCGCGGGTTCGACTCCCGCGGTCGGATCACTATCAAGTGGTTACTACTCGGATGGGTGACTGACTGCGGACAGATAAACCATCTCGGTATATAGCCAACACTAAGGTCAACTCAACCTTTCATCCCTTCTGAGTAGGTAAATTGAGTATCTGTCGGTCTGGCTGGGGTTAAGGCGAATCGAGCGCGTTCACCTGTGTCGCGTGGCAGCTAACAATGTGTGATTTCATATGGAAGGTGATGCTCCGTAGCTCTGTCATGGGTTTTCTAGTAAGAGCTAAGCGCCACTTTTTTACGTAGTCTACGTCGTGAACTAAATATTAAATCATAGACCTATATTATTATCATGACTGAGGGGTCGGTCGCAAATGCACGTGGGTGGGAAAATTGTTGGTCCTCATGAGTAGGACTACCGTTCAGCGCTTTAACGCTGCTGCATGATATATTATAGGGCTGTAGTAACCTAATCAGGCTTAATGTAGAATTTCTGAGCTGAAACTTTTGTTTTAGGTTATTTCTAGAACGAAGATACAGCCCAGAAAGTCTAACTTAGGCCAGTAATTAGGGTTATGGTTGTGTATACGATGTACACACCGCGTATAGCTGGTCGGACGACCGCACAATTATGTCGGAATTGGGCTGTGATATTGTTTACTGCAGCGTCAGCGTGACAGTGTTCGGAAACAGTAGTATGGTGTCCCGTGCGTATAAGCATATATATGGTCTATATACAGGAATGTAGGACGACGTACGTCGCTTTGTAATGGGGGTGTTTACACGATCCAGCAAACGTCCAGCAAACTTCCAGCAAATGTATTCAAAATACACGTGCTAATGCTGGACGTTTGCTGGGTCGTGTAAACACCCTATAATGCTCCCTATCACTCACTATAGTAGGCTTTACACCGTGGTACATAAAAACGTGCCACTTCTATTTTTTTGAATAGTTCCGTGAAACATTGGCCGATTTTATTAATGTTTGGCACGCTACATTAATAAAAAAAACTTGGCGCAAATGTTTATAGCTTTGGCCATTTCACATTAATACTGTCGCTACATTACCTTGTGAAATGCAGAAGTCGTAGTTTGGCCGTTTAGGCTACAACAATGAATTCATACTTGGTAGCGCTTGCGCCGGCTCAGAAGTGATTAAATGAACAGCGACAAACAGGACTGGCGATTACTGTCTCACAAAATGTCCTCCTACAGCACGAACGCAAGCGCGTAAACGTTGACGCAACTGGCCTACAACACGTTAAATAACTACATTTTACCAGGTAGTGTAGCGACAGTATTAAAGTGAGGTGGGCAAAACTATAGTCATTCGTGTGAAGTTTCTTGCAATGTTGCATGTCGAACATTATTACCATCGGCCATTGTTTCACGGAGCTATTCAAAAAATAAAAGTGGCACGTTTTTATGGACCACCGTGTATAACTACAGGCTCTCTATGCAAAACAGCCAAAGTCATGCTCAGCCGACTGTGACGGTTTACTATAGACTAGGCCCATCAATGGTTGGGCTTTTTCAGCCACAGGGCAACTTACACAGTGATCATAATTGTGTGTCTGACCTCTCTTGTTATCCTAGGCCGCAGACACAAAGCGTTCTTAAGTGTTTTAGCGGCTATGGTTTTACGGCGAGTAGGCCTACGTCAAAACTCAAAGGCCAAATAAACGGACCAAGTTAGAAAAAGGGACAACAGCAGAAAAAAATATTTGTCTTTTTGTTGCCGCCGTTGCGTTTTAGCCTCCGTCTCTTTTAACAAACTTTTCAAGTGCAATGCGGAGAAATATGATTTGCTGCTTTACGTTGGGTCTTTTCCTGCTTGTTTCATAATATAATTTATGTTCCAACTTGTTCCTGGACTTATCGTACCGTGGACTGTTCGTAGCCTACTAACATTGGACTGTTCGTAGTATTTACTTTTTGTTCTCCTGTAACGTGCTATTATCGACCAGAAACTAATGTTAGAGAGAGGACAACTTTTCTGCAAGATGTAGCCAACTACATGCGTCTAGAGGCTATAGCCTGTGATCGAATTTTACAGTGATTAGATTTACATGCTGCAGTGCAGATCGCTAGAAACCTTAAAAATGTGATCTTTACGCGGCGCTTAGCTAAATCAGTAGTTAGCTTAACTGTTCTCACAGGTGTTTGTAAAAAATACACGACAAAAATGAAAAAGCTCGACTAAATGATTTTGACTTGGCTCGGTTTACAGTTGTGTTTTAACTTGGTTTTATTGTGTTGTCTTATTTGTATGTTTTTTCTTTTTTTCTTTTAGGGTTCATGTAAGAGGCTCTTGCAGTCCTTTGTGCCCTTGTTCAAGCTCTTTCATTATTCATTTTGTCAATGCCTTTGTATTTGCTTGACTAAATAAATGATTTGAT